>FTKM01680087.1_pt1 | contig 265613 bp, 266 predicted proteins | sample 1658051 | NCBI WGS metagenome assembly FTKM01 (sample SAMEA3914794, study PRJEB12502) | metagenome | biome: forest; material: soil | place: Canada | collected 2011-07-05 | depth 0.1 m | reverse complement strand
CCCCCGCCGCAACCTGGCGACGCGAAAGCTTCTCACCAGCCCCAGGCGACAACGACGTGATCAGCCACGTCGATCTGCTCAGTTCCAATGAAACGAAAATGGCTCCAAGATCAGTCCGGATAGCGGCCGGCTGGGTAGCTTCCTGCTCAAAGGCGGTCATCTCAGTCTCCAAAGTGAGTGGTTCGAAGACCTCACTCTGAAGGCCAGAGCCGGCCGCTATCCACCCCCCATGGAATCTTCGACGCGCCGCTTCGCGTCGGCTCAGGATGACGTAGAGGGATTGGGCTACAACAAACCACGTCATCCTGAGCCGGGCGCTCTTGCGCCCGCGTCGAAGGACGCACCTATGTCGAAGCGCTTGGGTTGGAAGAAGGTGCAGCGATGCGCGTACTGGGCTTCATGAGCGGCACCTCGCTGGACGCGGTCGATATGGCCGTGCTGGAGACGGACGGTGAGGCGATCACCGCCTTTGGGCCGGCCGGCGAGCGGAAGCTGTCCGAGCGGACGCGCGAGACCGTGCAGGCCGCTGTCCGCGACGCCCTGGCTTGGCCGCGCGACGAGGCGGAGCCGGCGTCTTTCGAGCCTGCCGCTCGCGCCATTGCCGAGGAGCATGTGGCGGCCGCCAAGGGCTTCATGGCCGAGCATGGGCTGACGGCATCCGACATCGATCTGGTCGGCTTCCACGGCCAGACCGTGCTGCATGAACGACCGACGCCGGAGCGGATCGGCCGGACGGTCCAGTTGGGGGACGCGCAGCTGCTGGCCAACGGGCTGGGCATTCCCGTCGTCTATGACCTGCGCAAAGCCGATGTGGCGGCCGGCGGGGAGGGGGCGCCGCTGGCGCCCATCTATCATGCGGCCCTTGTGCGCCGGTCGGGCGTCGCGGCGCCGGCGGCGGCGCTCAATCTGGGCGGGGTGGCCAACATCACCTTGATCGGCAAGGCGGCCGACGACCTGAAGGCCTTCGACACCGGTCCGGCCAATGGCATGATCGACCTGATGGTGCAGGAGCGGGAAGCGGGCCGGTTCGACGACGGCGGCCGGCTGGCCAGCGCCGGGGCGGTTGATGCCGCCGCGCTCGCCGCCTTGCTCGACCACCCCTATTTCAAGGCCCCGCCGCCCAAGTCGCTCGACCGCTATGACTTCTCGCTGGGTCCGGTTCGGGCTCTTAGCCTGGAAGACGCCGCGGCGACGCTCACGGCCTTTACGGTCGAGACCGTGAAACTCGCCACCGGCTGGATCGAACAGCCCAATGCGCTCGTGGTCTGCGGTGGCGGGCGGCACAATCCCGCGCTGATGGCCGGCCTTCGCGGCGCGCTGCCGTTTCCGGTGCTGTCGGCGGAGGAGGCGGGCTGGCGCGGCGATTCCATCGAGGCTGAGGCCTGGGCCTATCTGGCCGCGCGGTCCCACATGGGCCTGCCAATCTCATATCCGGCGACGACGGGCGTGCCAGAGCCGATGACAGGCGGTAAGACGGTCCATCCCGCCTAAGCTTCAGTTCTTCGAGGATCGCATGACCGACCAATGGGCCGCCGGCCGCACCGCCCTGATCACCGGCGCCACCTCCGGCTTCGGCGAGGCTTTCGCCCGCCGCGTGCTGGCTGGCGGTGGCAAGGTCATCACCACCGGTCGCCGCGAGGAGCGGCTCAAGGCCTTTGCCGACGAGGTCAAGACAGACCGGCTGCACACCCACGCTCTGGACCTGCGCGACGGCGACGGGATCAAGACCATGGTCGCCGGCCTGCCGGCGGCGTTCGAAGCGGTCGACATTCTGTTCAACAACGCGGGCTTGGCCCTCGGCCTTGGCAAGGCGCATGAGGCCGCGCTGGACGACTGGGAGGCAATGATCGAGACCAACGTGCTGGCGCTGGCGCGGGTCACGCGCGCGGTGCTGCCGGGCATGGTGGCCCGCAACAGGGGCGATGTGCTGAACATGGCCTCGGTCGCCGCCAGCTATCCCTATCCGGGCGGCAATGTGTACGGCGCCAGCAAGGCCTTCGTGCGCCAGTTCTCGCTGAACCTGCGCTCGGACCTGCTGGGGACGAAGGTGCGGGTGACCTCGATCGAGCCGGGCATGTGCGAGACGGAATTCTCGGTGGTCCGCTTCAAGGGCGACGCCGAGGCCGCGGCCAAGGTCTATCAGGGCATGAAGCCGCTCAGCGCCGACGATATCGCGCTGACGCTGGAGTCGGTGGTCCGCCTACCGGCGCACATCAACGTCAATTCGCTGGAGGTGATGCCGGTGCAGCAGGCGTTCGGCGGTTTCGCGGTTTCACGGGATTAGGACCGGGTCGGCTTAGTCGATGGTACAGACATAGTAGTGGCCGACAAGATGCTCAGCGCCGGCACAGTCGTTCAGGATGTCATTGTCGGGCGTTCGAACCTGACCAGACCGTGGCTTGGCGACGCTGCCGCTCTTGTCGTAGACCAAGAAGGTGCTGGCGCCGCCCGCAAAGCCGATCGACCAATCATCGACAACGAAGGGACCCGGCTGGGCTCTGCTTGCTTCGATGTGAGGCCGTTGCCAAGCAAGCGCGAGGCCGAGGTGAGCGACATCGACAACCCAACCGATGGCGCCCCAGAACACGATCGGGGCGGCCATCGCCACCGCGACTGAAACGGCGCGCCGAGGACGCCTTCGGAAGCCGAACCAGATGGCGACGCCCGCATAGGCGATGAAAACGACGGGCCAGATGATCAAGGCGATCGGGACCGCCGCGAAGCCGATGTCTCCGGGTGTTCTAATAACTAGAAGCCAAGCCGCGACCAAGCCAAGCGTGGCCAGAACGAGCCAAGGCATCCACCGATCACCGGCGGGTCTTATAGAGCGTTCTGCATTGGCGTCGTCGTCCAAGGCGTCTCTTCCCGCAATGGACGCTGATGCGCTCTACGCCGGCTCGACCGCCAGCCGCTTGTCCAGATACCCGCCGACATGCTTGTCCACGTCGGCGAGGTTATGAGCCCAGAAGTGGTCGGCGCCTTCGACGATGTCGTAGTCGATGACGATGCCCTTCTGGGTGCGCAGCTTGGTCACCACCCGCTCTACTTCCGACGGCGGCACGACACCGTCGTTGGAGCCGTGCAGGAAGAGGCCTGACGCCGGGCAGGGGGCCAGGAAGCTGAAATCGTACATGTTGGTGGGCGGCGAGACCGAGATGAAGCCGTCCGTCTCCGGTCGGCGCATCAAGAGCTGCATGCCGATGTAGGCGCCGAAATCGAACCCGGCCACCCAGGTCTGGGTCGCGGTGGGGTTCACGCCCTGCAGCCAGTCCAGCGCCGTCGCAGCGTCGGCCAGTTCGCCAATGCCGGCGTCGAACTCGCCCTGGCTGCGGCCAACGCCGCGGAAATTGAAGCGCAGGACCGAAAAGCCCCGCTGCATGAACATCAGGAACAGCTGCGCCGAGACCGGGTGGTTCATCGTCCCACCGGCGCGCGGGTGCGGGTGCAGGATCAGCGCGATCGGCGCATTGTCCTTCTTGCCCGGCGAATAGCGGCCCTCGATACGGCCGGACGCCCCGGTCAGAACCACTTCAGGCATGAAACCTCCTAGAGACGCGGTGGTAATACTTGACCACAGCGCTTGGTCTTCTTAAGTCCACCACTCCGGCGGCGAGGCCGTCGGAAGGCGGCGGTGTGTAGCACAAGCTTTATCGAATGCGCGCGAATTCTGAAGAGCGGATGCGGACTTAAAAGGACGTCGCGATGCAGTTGAGCACCAAGGGACGCTATGCCGTGATGGCGATGACCGATCTGGCGAGCCAGACCGACGACCGCCCCGTGACCCTGGCGGAGATCGCCGAACGGCAGCAGCTGTCGGTGGCCTACCTGGAACAGCTGTTCGCGCGCCTGCGCCGGCAAGGGCTGGTGATGAGCGTTCGCGGCCCAGGCGGTGGCTATCGGCTGGCCAGGACGGCGGCCGAGACCAGCATCGCCGATGTGGTGGTGGCGGTCGACGAGCCGCTGCAGGCCACGCGGTGCGCCGGCAAGGACGCTGTGACCGGCTGTATGAAGGGCGGCGCGCGCTGTCTGACCCACGACCTGTGGGAAGGCGCCGGCCAGGCGATCTTCGACTATTTCGCCAGTGTGTCCTTGGCTGATGTCGCTGGCGGCAAGCTGCGCGGCCAGGCGAGGGCGGCGTGATGGGCAGCGCCACATTTAATTGCTCCCCCGTTGGGGGAGCTGTCCCGGAGGGACTGAGGGGGCCTAGCCGCTGCACCGGCGGTGCCGGACCAACACTCGCCCCCCTCGGCGGGCTGCGCCCGCCTGCTCCCCCCAGCGGGGGGAGAATTGCAGGGGCGGCCCGTTCATGACCTCCATCTATCTCGACTACAACGCCACCGCGCCGATCCGCCCCGAGGCGGCGGAGGCGGCGGCTTGCGCGCTGGGCGTCGGCGGCAATCCGTCGTCGGTGCATGCGGCCGGGCGCGTCGCCCGGGCGGCGATCGAGAAGGCGCGGGAGCAGGTGGCGGGACTGGTCGGGGTCAAGCCCGGCTCGATCACCTTCACCAGCGGCGGCACCGAGGCCAACGCCCTGGCCATCGAGAGCGCCATCGCGGCCGGCGCCAAGCGGCCGGTGGTCTGCCTGACGGAACATCCCAGCGTGATGGCCTCGGCCATGGCCTCGGGTCTGATGGTCGAGGGCTGGCCGGTAGGCGCGAGCGGCGTCGTCGAACTCGACTGGCTGCGCGACCGGCTCGGCCAATGGCAGGCCAAGGACGGCGCGCCCTTCGTGGCCGTGTCCCTGGTGAACAATGAGACGGGCGTCATTCAGCCCATCGCCGAGGTCGCGGAGATCGTGCACGGCGTTGGCGGCTGGCTGCATGTCGATGCGGTGCAGGCGGCGGGCAAGATCGCGGTCGATTTCACGGCGCTTGGCGCCGACACCCTTTCATTGTCCGGGCACAAGCTCGGCGGGCCGCAAGGTTCGGGCGCCCTGGCGGCAGGCGCGCGCGCGACCCTGGCGCGGCGGCTGCACGGCGGCGGCCAGGAGCGAGGCCGACGCGCGGGGACCGAGAATCTGTCGGGCATCGCCGGCTTCGGCGCGGCGGCCGAGGCGGCCCAGCGCGACCTTGCCAACGAGCAGATCCAAGCCAGCTGGCGGGACGCGGCCGAGGCTCGGCTCGCCCAGGCGGCGGAGATCGAGATTTTCGGCGCCGGCGTACCACGCGTGCCCGGAACCCTCTGCTTCGGCTGCGATGGCTTTGACGCCGAGCGGCAGGTTATGGCGCTGGATCTGGCCGGGATCATGGTCAGCGCCGGCGCCGCCTGCTCCTCCGGCAAGATGGCGGCTAGTATGGTTCTGACTTCCATGGGCTTCCCGTCGCTGGCCAGCCAATCCATCCGCGTCAGCGGCGGCTGGGCGACCACCGAGGCGGACTGGACCCGCTTCACTGAGGCTTGGCTCGCCGCCTACACCCGTCATCAGGCGCGTCGCCGCGCCTCGGCCGCGTAAGAAAGTAAGACAATGGCCGACCAACAGACAATCGAACAGGTCGAGGCGCTCGAAGCCTACAAGCACGGCTTCGTCACCGATATCGATCAGGAGTTCGCGCCCAAGGGGCTGAACGAAGACACGGTCCGCTACATCTCGGCCCAGAAGAACGAGCCGGAATGGATGCTGGCCTGGCGGCTGGAGGCGTTCCAACGCTGGCTGACCCTGGACGAGCCCGACTGGGCCAAGGTCAGCTTCCCCAAGATCGACTACCAGGACGCCTACTACTACGCCGCGCCGAAGAAGAAGGACGGGCCCAAGTCGCTGGACGAGGTCGATCCGGAGCTGCTGGCCGTCTACGCCAAGCTCGGCATCCCGCTGAAAGAGCAGGAGGTTCTGGCCGGGGTTCAGGGCGCGCCGAGATATGCCGTGGACGCGGTGTTCGACAGCGTCTCGGTGGTCACCACCTTCAAGAAGGAGCTGGCCGCGGTCGGGGTGATCTTCTGCCCGATCTCCGAGGCGATCCGCGAACACCCGGAGCTGGTGCGAAAATACCTGGGTTCGGTGGTGCCGGTGTCGGACAACTACTTCGCCTGCCTGAACAGCGCGGTCTTCTCCGATGGCAGCTTCGTCTATGTGCCGCCGGGTGTGCGCTGCCCGATGGAGCTATCGACCTATTTCCGTATCAATGCGGCGGAGAGCGGCCAGTTCGAGCGGACCCTGATCATCGTCGACAAGGGCGCCTACGTCTCCTACCTCGAAGGCTGCACCGCGCCGATGCGGGACGAGAACCAGTTGCACGCCGCCGTGGTCGAACTGGTGGCGCTGGACGATGCGGAGATCAAATATTCCACGGTCCAGAACTGGTATCCGGGCGACGCCAACGGCAAGGGCGGCATCTACAACTTCGTCACCAAGCGCGCCGACTGCCGGGGCGCGCGGTCCAAGGTGTCGTGGACCCAGGTGGAGACGGGGTCGGCCATCACCTGGAAATACCCGTCCTGCGTCCTGCGCGGCGATGGCTCGTCGGGCGAATTCTATTCCATCGCCGTGACCAACAACCGCCAGCAGGCCGACACCGGCACCAAGATGATCCACCTGGGCCGCGATACGAAATCGCGGATCATCTCCAAGGGCATCAGCGCCGGCGGCTCCTCCAACACCTATCGCGGCCTGGTCTCGGCCCATCCCAAAGCGGCGGGCGCGCGCAACTTTACCCAGTGCGACAGCCTGCTGATCGGCAAGAACTGCGCGGCTCACACCGTGCCCTACATCGAGGCGAGGAACGCCTCGGCCAAGTTCGAGCACGAAGCGACCACCACCCGGCTGTCGGAAGACCAGCTCTTCTACGTGATGCAGCGCGGGCTTAGCCAAGAAGAGGCGGTGGCCCTGCTGGTCAACGGCTTCGTCCGCGAGGTGCTGCAGGAGCTGCCGATGGAGTTCGCCGTCGAGGCCCAGAAGCTGGTGGCGATCTCGCTCGAGGGGAGCGTGGGATGACGGAAGACGAATTCCAAGCTGCTCAGAGCCACGGTCGCGGCAATCGCGAAGAGATTGTGGCGAGCCGCACGTGTGGCTGCTTCTACTGTCTTGGGCTCTTTGCACCGGCTTCAATCGAACGGTGGCTGAACGAAGAAAGCGGCACAGCGGTTTGTCCGCTCTGCCAGATCGATTCGGTTATCGGCGACGCTTCCGGCTACCCCGTAGAAAGCCCGCAGTTTCTCGCTGAAATGCACTGGCGATGGTTTGAGTCATCCGTGCCGGTCGAGGGGAGCGTGGGATGAGCGACGAACACACTCCCTTCCCCCTTGAGGGGGGAAGGGCCGGGGATGGGGGTGGTACAAGCCGCAAACCCAGAGGTCGGCCCGCCACGGGTTCCGTCAGCCGCGCTCGGCGGTTCCGAAAGGAGCCAACGCTCGCCGAACGTATCCTATGGAAAGCGCTGCGGCCGCTGCAGATGAACTTCCGCCGGCAGGTTCCTATTGGCGATTTCATCATCGATTTCGGTCATCACCAGTCGAAGCTGCTGATCGAAGTCGATGGCTACTATCACACAGTGGCCGGCGCGCCTGAGCGAGACGCCGCACGCACCGCATACCTGAACGCTGAAGGCTATCGGGTCATTCGATTCAACGAAAAAGCCGTCCGCGATGACGTGGATGCCGTCGTCCGGCAGATCTTAGCGGAAGCGCTGTCACCCCCATCCCCGACCCTTCCCCCCTCAAGGGGGAAGGGAGAAGAGGCGTCTCGTGCTTAACATCCAAAACCTCCACGTCCGCGTCGGCGAAACCGAGATCATCAAGGGGCTCAGCCTCGATGTGCCGGCGGGCGAGGTGCATGCGATCATGGGGCCGAATGGGGCGGGCAAGTCGACGCTGTCCTACGCGCTGGCTGGCCGGCCTGGGTATGAGGTCACCGCCGGCTCAGCGAGCCTGAATGGCGAGGACCTGCTCGCCCTCGATCCCAGCGAGCGCGCGGCCAAGGGCGTCTTCCTGTCGTTCCAGTATCCGCTGGAAATCCCCGGTGTGCCGGGCCTGACCTTCCTGCGCACGGCGCTGAACGCCCAGCGCAAGGCGCGCGGCGAGGATGAGGTTTCGGCTCCGGCCTTCCTGAAGCTGGTCCGCGCAGAGGCCGCCGCGCTCAAGATCGACTTCGAGATGCTGAAGCGGCCGCTCAATGTCGGCTTCTCGGGCGGCGAGAAGAAGCGGATGGAAATCCTTCAGATGGCGGTGCTTTCGCCGCGCCTGCTGATCCTGGACGAGACCGACTCCGGCCTGGATATCGACGCCTTGCGCATCGTCTCCGAGGGCGTCAACGCCATGCGCAGTCCCGACCGCGCCATGCTGGTGATCACCCACTATCAGCGGCTGCTCGACTATATCAAACCCGACCGGGTGCATGTGCTGGCCGACGGCCGGATCGCCGCTTCGGGCGGCCCGGAGCTGGCGCACGAGCTCGAACGCGAAGGCTACGACAAATACCAGAAGGCGGCGGCATGAGCCTGGCGGCCGCTCTTCGGACCCAAGATGTCGCCAAGCTGCCCAGCCGCCGGGATGAGGACTGGCGCTGGACGGACTTGCGCGGGTTGCTGCGTGAGATTCCGCCGCTGTCGCCCGAGATCAAGGTTGCCGGGGGCGGCCCGTTCGCGGCCGTGGGCGGCGATGAACTGGCTTATGGCAACGGGCGTAGCGCCGGCGGCGGCGACTACGGCAGTGTGGCCATGATGGGCGACGGCGCTTTGCGCCTGCGGTTCGTGTCCGACGCCGAGGCGACCAGCCATTCGACCTTCATCGCCATCGAGGTGGAGGAGGGGGCTAACGTCACCCTGCTCGAAAGCTACGAAGGACGTGGCTCGGGTTACGTCGCCAGCGTCGAGATCGCCCTGGAGGTCGAGGCCGGTGCTCACCTGACGCGCATCGTCATGGTCGATGAGCCGGCTGACGCGATCCTGGTCTCCGAAGCGCGGGTGATCCTGCATCCCGGCGCGACCTTCCACCAGACCGTGCTGACCACCGGCGGCAAACGCCAGCGGATCGAGACGGTCGTCACCCATCCTGGCGCCGGCGGATCGGTGCGGATGGACGGGGTCTATCTGCTGGGCGAGCGCCGCCACGCGGACATCACCACCGAAGTCACCCATGCCCGTCCCGATGGCGTCACCAACCAGCTGATCAAGGGCTGCGTATCGGACCAGGCCCGCGCGGTGTTTCAGGGCCGGATCGTTGTCGCCAAGGGCGCCGACGGCACCGACGCCAAGATGGGCCACCACGGCCTGATCCTCTCCGAACGCGCCGAGATCGACGCCAAGCCGGAGCTGGAGATCTACGCCGACGATGTCGCCTGCGCCCACGGCAACACGGTCGGCGCCCTGGACGAGGAAGCGATCTTCTACGCCCGCTCGCGTGGCATTCCGGAGGCTGAGGCGCGGGCCATGCTGACCGGAGCTTTCGTCGGCGAGGTGGTGGACCGGATCGAAGACGAGGCCGTGCGCGACATCGCAAGAGCGTGGGTGGCCGAGCGGCTGGGGCGCGAGTCGTGAGGGCGCGCGTAACCGCAATTGCTCCCCCGCTGGGGGAGCCAGATGCGCGCCGCGCATCTGAGGGGGCCTGTATTACCCGCCCCCTCAGTCGGCTTCGCCGACAGCTCCCCCAGCGGGGGAGCAATTAGAAATGAGCTTTGACCCTCATCAAATCCGCGCTCAGTTCCCCATCCTGTCCCGGCAGGTGAACGGCAAGCCGCTGGTCTATCTCGACAGCGCCGCCTCGGCCCAGAAGCCGCGGGCGGTGATCGACGCCATGAGCGCGGCGATGGAGGGTTCCTACGCCAACGTCCATCGCGGCCTGCACACCCTGGCCAACGAGACCACCGACTCCTACGAGGCCGCGCGGGAGGCGGTGCGGCGGCTGATCAACGCCGAGACCACCGCCGAGATCGTCTTCACCAAGGGCGGCACCGAGGCGATCAATCTGGTTGCGTCGTCGTTCGGCCTGGGCCTGACCGCCGGAGACGAGATCATCGTCTCGGAGATGGAGCACCACGCCAACATCATCCCCTGGCATATGCTGCGCGAGCGCAAGGGTATTGTGCTGAAGTTCGTCCCGGTCACCGACGACGGTCAACTGGACCTTGAAGCCTATCGCGCCCTGTTGGGGCCTCGCACCCGCATGGTCGCAGTCACCCACATGTCCAATGTGCTGGGCACGATCAATCCGGTGGCGGAGATCATCGCGGACGCCCATGCGATTGGCGTTCCGGTGCTGCTCGACGGTTGCCAATCTATCGTCCACCTGAAGGTCGATGTGCAGGCGCTGGACGCTGACTTCTTCGCCTTCTCCGGCCACAAGCTCTATGGCCCCACCGGCATCGGCGTTCTCTACGGCAAGGCCGCGCGGCTGGCCGACCTGCCGCCGTATCAAGGCGGTGGCGAGATGATCGGCGAGGTCTCGATGGACCGGATCACCTATGCCGACCCGCCGCACCGGTTCGAGGCCGGTACGCCGGCGATTGTCGAGGCCATCGGCCTGGGCGCGGCTATCGGCTGGCTGGAAACCCTCGACCGCGATGCCGCCGCTCGCCACGAACATGCGCTTTACGAGCGAGTGAAGACTGGCCTGAACGGGGTCAACTGGCTGACCGAGATCGGGATCGCGCCGGACAAGGGCGCTATCTTCTCGTTCAACGTCGCCGGCGCGCACGCTCACGATGTCGCCCAGATTCTGGACCGTTATGGCGTCGCGGTGCGCGCCGGAACCCACTGCGCCGAACCTTTGATGCGGCGTTTCGGCGTAACCTCAAGCGCGCGGGCTTCGTTCGCCCTATATAATACGCTTGAGGAGGCGGACGCCTTTGTCGACGCGCTCACCAGAGCGCAAACCTTTTTCAGCTAGAGTTTCTTCCCGATGGACGACGCCAACCTGACCGCCGACAAGGCCGCTCCGCTCGACCAGGCGACCCTTGACGCCTTGACCGACCAACTGGTCGACAAGCTGAAGACGGTATTCGACCCGGAAATCCCGGTCGACATCTATGAGCTTGGCCTGATCTATAAGGTCGATGTGTCGGACGAGAAGGATGTCGCCATCGACATGACGCTCACGGCCCCGGGTTGCCCCGTCGCCGGCGAGATGCCGGAGTGGGTGCGCGACGCCGTGCTGACCATTCCGGAAATCCGCTCATGCACGGTGGAGCTGGTGTTCGAACCGCCGTGGGACGCCTCGCGGATGTCTGACGAGGCCAAGCTGCAACTGAACATGTTCTAAGGCCATGGATATTCAAGCTGAACCCACGCCGAGAACCCGCCGTCCCCGCCCCAAGGTGGTGACCCTGACCGATCGCGCGGCCGATCGGGTCAAGGAGATCATGGCCAAGGCGGAGCGGCCCTACGCGGGCCTGCGCGTCGGCGTGAAGAACGGCGGCTGCGCGGGGCAGGAGTATGTCCTGGAATACGCCGAAGCCGCGGGTGCGCTTGACGAGGTGGTCGAGGACAAGGGCGTCACCATCCTGATCGAGCCCAAGGCGGTGCTGTTCCTGATCGGCTCGGAGGTCGATTACGAAACCACCAAGCTGTCGTCCAAGTTCGTCTTCCATAACCCCAACGAGACCGACGCCTGCGGGTGCGGGGAGAGCGTGACCATCGTGCCGGCGAAGGCCGAGGGTTAGACCGGCTCCGAACTGTCCGCGACCGATTTCCGCCATCGCCCTGTCGCGGCTCCGCTATATCTTCGTCACATGCCCGGAGAGCCGCCATGACCACCACCGCCGAAAAGCGCGCCGCCTTTCACGCCCTCCACCAATCGGGCTGCTTCACCATTCCCAATCCCTGGGACGTCGGCTCGGCCAAGTATCTGCAGTCGATGGGGTTCAAGGCCCTGGCCTCCACCAGCGCCGGCTTCGCCTGGTCGATCGGCAAGGCGGACGCCAAGGTGACGCGCGACGATGTGCTGGAACACCTCAAGACGCTCTGCGACGCCACGGATCTGCCGGTGAACGCCGATTTCGAGAACGGCTATGCTGACAGTCCGGAAGAGGTGGCCGCCAACGTGAGGCTGGCCGCCGCAACAGGCGTGGCCGGTCTTTCGATCGAAGACACCAAGGACCGCATCCTGTTCGACCACGGCCAGGCGGTGGAGCGGATCGCCGCCGCGCGGTCGGCCATCGATGCGGACAGGTCGAACGTGCTGCTGGTCGCGCGCTGCGAAGCGGCTCTGGTCGGCGGCGGCGACCTGGACTTCATCATCAAACGGCTGGCCGCCTTTGCCGAAGCTGGCGCGGACTGTCTTTATGCGCCCGGACTGGCCGATAAGGCGTCCATCGCCGAAGTGGTGGCGGCCGTCGCGCCCAAGCCGGTCAATGTGCTGCTGGGCTTCGGCAACCTGACGGTGGCCGATCTCGCGGCCCTCGGCGTGCGCCGGGTCAGCGTCGGCGGCGCCTTGGCGCGGATGGCCTGGGCGGGCTTTGCGTCGGCGGCGAAAGAGCTGTCGGAAGCCGGCGTCATCACGCCGCCCGCCGATGCGATCGGTGGCGGCGCGTTGAACAAGCTGTTTGGCTGACTTAAGCGGCGAGGGTGCGTTCGGTCGCTGTCGTGGTGCGGTTGCGGCCGGCGTGCTTGGAGGCATAGAGGGCCTCATCCGCCCGTTCGAGCAGAGTGTGCAGATCATCCCCCCGCTTGAATTCGGCCAGGCCGGCGGACACCGTGATCGCGCCCAGGTCTTCGTTGGTCGAGCGTCGCTTCAGGGTGCGTGACGACACCTCCAGCCGGATTTCCTCGACCACCGAGAACACGTCCTCGGCCCGCTCGCCCGGGAAGATCATGGCGAATTCCTCGCCGCCGAAGCGGGCCGCGAAACGTGGCGTGGCGGCGATGCGGCCGATCACATTGGCGACGTAGCGCAGCACCTGGTCGCCGGTCTGGTGGCCCCAGCTGTCGTTGAAGCGCTTGAACAGGTCGATGTCGATGAAGGCGAGCGACAGGGCCTCGCCGTTTTCCGCCGCGGTCTCGCAGGCGCGGGTCAGTTCGTCGTCGAAGGCCTTGCGGTTGGCCAGGCTGGTGAGGGCGTCGGTGGTGGCGTCGCGGCGCACCTGTTCCAGGTGCTCGCGCAGGCGGCCGACTTCGGCGGCCGACTCGTCGAGCCGCTTTTCCAGCGCCTTGGTTTCGTTCTGGACCCGCTTGGTTGCGGTGGTGAGGGTGTGGACCAGGTCCTTCAGCGTGCTCGGCTTGACGTCGGACGACAGCTCCTGGCCGGCGTTGGCCAGGGTCTCGCCGTACTTTTCGCTGGACACCTGCGCCTGCTTGATCGCCTGGGCGACCGCGGTGAGTTCGCGGTTCAACTGGGCGCCGGCGTCGCGAATCTGTTCGTTCAGCTTGGCCTTTGGCAGGTAGGTGGCGGCCAGCTCCTCGACCAGGCCCTCGGTCAGGGTCTCGCCTTGAGCCAGCAGCCGTTCGATCTCCTTGCCGAGCGGGCCTTCGGGGTTGGCAAGGAAGTGCAGCCAGAGCTCGTAGTTGAGGGGCGTCGGCCAGATCTGGCGCCGCTCCATGTCGTCGAGCACCCGCCGGGCGAGCGAGTAGGCTTCTGGCCCACGCACAGCCGTTTCGATTTCACCCGACATTCCAGATATTCCCCGCCGACGCCGCGAACCCCGGTCGATTCACGACCACAGCGAGAACAATAGCGGCAGAGATGAAACGAGCGGTTAAAACTGGGGCGCGGCTAAAAGTCTTGGCGCGCTTTGTGCCTATTTTTTTCTGGGGCTATTGGGGGCGGCTTTAGGAGTGCTGCCGAGCTGCGGGCCCTGACGCAGGAAGGCCGGCATGTCATTGCCGAACCCCTTTACGCCACGGTCTTCGCCATCGTCTCGAGAGCGGGAAGGCTCCTCACGCGCGCGAGCAGGCTCACGTCGGGGCTGTTCGCGTTCCGCCGGTTCACGTCTTGCCTGTTCTCGCGGGGCCTGTTCTCGCGGGGCCTGTTCGCTTGGCCCCTGGTCACGAGGGGCTTGCTCGCGGGGCGCCGACCGCTCGCGCGCGGGGCGTCCGGTGGGCCGGCGCTGTTCGGTGGGCTGAGGCGACGCGGCGGTCTCGCCCGGCGCTGCCTGCACGATTGCCTCCATGGAAGCGGACTCGGTGTGACGGGGAGGCCGGTCGCCGCGGGGCGAGCGATCGCGATCCCGGCCGCTGCTGCGTCCGCCCTTGGCGCCGCGATCGCCCAGGGTCTTGCGCTGGCGCTCGCCGCGTTCGCGGGCTTCGGCCCAGTCGAGCTCCATGCTGAGCTCGGTGGGCGCCTCGCCGATCAGCTTGATCACCTTGTCCAGGTTGCGGGAATCCGCCGGGGTGGCGATCATGAAGGTCTGCCCCGACTTGCCCGCGCGGCCGGTGCGGCCAATGCGGTGGACGTAATCGTCGGCGTGATGCGGGACGTCGTAGTTGAACACGTGGCTGACGTCGGGGATGTCCAACCCCCGCGCAGCGACGTCGGAGGCCACCAGCAGGCGAAGCTCGCCCTTGCGGAAGTTGTCCAGCGTGCGGGTACGGGTGGTCTGATCCAGGTCGCCGTGGATGGGGGCAGCGTCGAGGCCGTGGGTGCGCAGGGATTTGGCGACCACATCGACTTCGCTTTTGCGATTGCAGAAGACGATGCCGTTCTTCACGTCCGGGCGGTTGACCAACTCGCGCAGGACCATCCGCTTGGCCGCCGGCTCGCTCAGCGGGATGCGCACGAGGAACTGGGCGATGTTGGCGTTGGTGGTGGCGGGCTTGGACGCTTCGATCCGGGTCGGCTCATGCAGGAACTGCTTGGTCAGCCGGGTGATTTCCGGCGGCATGGTGGCTGAGAAGAACAGAGTCTGCTTCTTCGGCGGCGTCAGCTTGAAGATGCGCTCAATGTCCGGAATGAAGCCCATGTCGAGCATCCGGTCGGCTTCATCGACCACCAGGGTCTGGACCCCGGTCATCAAGAGCTTGCCGCGCTCGAAATGGTCCAGCAGACGGCCGGGGGTCGCGATCAGCACATCGACGCCGCGATCCAGCAGTTTTTCCTGATCGCCGAAGGAGACGCCGCCGATCAGCAGCGCCCAGGTCAGCTTGGTGCCCTTGGCGTAGCGTTCGAAGGCGGCCGCGACCTGGTCGGCCAGTTCGCGGGTCGGCTCCATCACCAAGGCGCGCGGCATACGGGCCTTGGCCCGGCCCGACGACAGCTTGTCGATCATCGGCAGGGTGAAGGCAGCGGTCTTGCCGGTGCCGGTCTGGGCGATGCCCAGGATGTCGCCGCCGGCCAAGGCCACGGGGATGGCCGCGGCCTGGATCGGGGTGGCCTCGGTATAGCCGCTGTCGGCGACTGCCTGGAGGATCTGGGGGCTGAGCCCCAATTCGGAAAAATCTGTCATGTCGTGATGATTATGGAGCCTGGTAAGCGGCGCACCGGGCGCGGTCCAGCCTCTCGCGCGGACCTAAGGGATTTAGGCCGCCAATGTCAACGCAAAGCCAGGGGACAAAGGTCCTTCGGCGTCACCAAACATAGGGAATGAAGCGGAATCGGACCCTGCGGGTATAGATGTCGTAGTCGGTAAGCCGCGAGCGGAGCATTCGCTCCTCGCCCACCGCCCTTACGCCAAGGCCGATCGCCAGCAGCGGAAAGAACAGGAAGGCGCACCAGGACCCCAGCAGCAGCGGCACGCCGAGGAAGTAGAGCAGGGCGCCCGCGTACATCGGGTGGCGAACGAAGCGGTAGGGTCCGCCGGTGACCACGCCGTGATTGCGAAGGCCCTGCATGCGCACCTGGGGCGCGGCGAAGGTGTTGGCCTGGAAGACCCGCCAGCAGATGAACATGCAGAGCGCGATCAGGATCAGGCCGAGAACCTCGTACCAGACAGAGGTTTCGGACCAGGCGAAGCGCACCGCATCCAGCCCCATCAGGGCCATCCAGCCGACGAAGGCCGTCATGGCGATCGTCATGAATACTCGATCCCAGGGGCGCTGGTCCTTCTGGATTGGCGATGACAGACGCGCGGCCAGCAGGGCCGGGTCGCGCCGGAGCAGCCAAAAGCCCAGGGCGAAAGAGGACACCGCCATCGCCGCGAGGAAGACCCACGCCTCGATCCACCGCCAATCGCCGGCGGACAGGAAGAGGATCAGCCCCATCGCCACCAGCGACGCGCTGGTCTGCAGCACCATGCGAACGGTCAAAGACTCCACTCCAACGCAAAGCGTCGTACGTATCCGATAGGAATTCGGTTCAGTCCCGAGATGTCGCGATTCGACATTGCCGCGATCCCCTGTCGAGTTTTGGCATGACGATGGCCAATAGGTGAAGCGGTTTTCGACGCAGGTTGACGCCTTCGGCGCGCCATGGCTGTTGAGACGCATGAACAAGCAGACTTCTCAGCCCGATCCCTACGTCCGCGTCGTCAAACGCTTCTCCCTCGCCGCCAAGCTTGAAGCGGCCGGAGACATGCTGAACTGGGACGCCAATGTGAACATGCCCAAGGGCGGCGCTTGGGCGCGGGGTGAGCAGATGGCGGCCATCACCGAGGTGTCGGTGGACCTGATCGGCTCCAGCGCCGCCGCCGACGAACTGGGTGAAGCCGAGGCGATGGCGGGTGCGCTGGAGCCGGGCGAGCAGTCGGATCTGCACGAGATGCGCCGCAAATGGGCGCACGCGGCCGCCGCGCCGCCGGAGTTGTTGACCGAGAAGGCGCGGATGAGCGCGACGCTGCAGTCGCTCTGGGTCCGCTGCAAGGCCGAGAACGATTTCAAGAGCTTCGAAGCGCCATTCGGCGAACTGCTAGGCGTGATCCGCGAGATCGCCGCCGCCAAGGCCGAGGCCCTGCACACCACCCCCTATGGCGCGCTGATCGACGAGAACGATCCCGGCGTCGATGAGGCGATGATCGATCCCATCTTCGACGATCTGGCCGCCTTCCTGCCGCCCATGATCGCCGAGGTGAACGAGCGCCAGGCGCGCTGGCGGCCGGTGATCGAGCCGGGGCCAGTGCCGGAGGATCGCCAGGCCGAACTGTCGCGGCGGCTGACCCAGGCGGTGGGGATCGACTTCAACCACGTCCGCATCGACCAGGCCCCGCACCCGTTTTCGGTGCCTCACAGCCCTGGCGATGTCCGGTTCACCACCCGCTACGACGTGGACAATGTCCGGTTCGGCATCATGGCCACCCTGCATGAGGCGGGGCACTCCATGTACGAATACAATCTGCCGCGCGAATGGGCCTTCCGCTCCGCTGGCGTGGCGCGGGGCGCCTCGGCGCACGAGAGCCAGTCGCTGTCGCTGGAGATGATGGCGGGTCGCAGCCGCGAGTTCATCGGCTTCCTGGCGCCCCTGATGGCGGAGACCCTGGGCGTGGACGCCAAGGCGACCACCTTCGACAACGTGCTCAACATCTGGCGGCGGCTGGACGACGACTACATCCGCGTCGAGGCGGACGAACTGTCCTATCCGCTGCACGTCATCCTGCGCTATCGGCTGGAGCAGGCGCTGATGAAGGGCGACCTGATGGTGGCCGACATCCCCGGCGCCTGGAATGAGATGTTCAGCAGGATGTTCGGCCGCACCCCGCCGACCCTGGCTCAGGGCTGCCTGCAGGACATTCATTGGTCCGCCGGCCTGGTGGGCTACTTCCCCAACTACGCCCTGGGCTCGATGCTGGCCTCGCAACTGTTCGAGCGGGCGACGGCGGACGATCCGGACATCCTGCCCAGCCTCGGCCGCGGCGACTTTGGACCCTATTTCAACTGGGTGAAGCCCAAGGTCCACGCCCGCGCCAGCCTGACCTCCTTCGCCACCCTGGTCCAGGAGGCCACCGGCGCCCCGCTGGGCACGGCGGCCTTCAAGCGGCATGTGAAGAAGCGCTACCTGGAGGAGGCGGGGCTTTAAGGCCGCGTTTCGTTCGCCGCGAACATGGCGATGAGGCCTACCGCACCGGCAACGGTCATGTACCACGCGGGCGCCAGCGGATTGCCCGTGGCGTGAGTCAGCCAGGCGACGTTGAACTGAGCCGAGCCGCCGAAGATCGAGATGGCTATCGCATAGGTGAGGGCCAGGCTGGTCGATCGGCTGGCCTTGGGCATCGACTCTGTGATCCAGACCAAGGCGGCGGTCGATGAGACGGCGCTGACGACGGACAGCATGAAGATCAGCCCGAACAGGTTGGCGGCCGTGCGAAGTTCGCCGAGCCACCAGAAGCTGGGAACGGTCAGCAGCAGGAGAAGGGCGCCAGGCCAGACCATCACCGGCCGGCGGCCGACGCGGTCGGCGAGCCAGCCGCCAAGCACAGCGCCGATCAGCACGCCGAGCCCACGCACCATGGTCGCGGCGAAGGCCACGTTCGCCGGCATCTTCAGTGTCACCGTGGCATAGCTGGTGATGTAGTTGAGGACGTAGGTGATGATGGTGGTGGCCGAGAGCATTACGAAGGCGATGGCGAGGCCTCGAACCGCTGGTCTCGCGGCGGCGGTCGTCGGCTGAGGCTCCGCGCCGTGCAGGGTCTCCGCCAGGCCATTTCTCAGGATCAGGCCAGTTGGGACAATCAGGGCCCCGATGGCCAGCGCGATCCGCCAGCCGAAGGCGTGAAAGGCCGGTGGGGCCAGCGTAGCCGCGAGCACGACGCCGATCGCTCCCGCCGAGAAGGTCGAGAGGCCTTGGCCGAGGTACTGCAGCGAGATCATCACGCCGCGCCGTGGCGGCGATGCGGCCTCGATCAGGAAGGCGGTGCTAGGTCCGACCTGACCGCCGAGGGCGAATCCTTGCAGCAGACGCAAGGCCACGACGATCACCGGGGCCGCTAAGCCGATCTGGGCGTAGCCAGGCGTAACCGCCATACCGACGATGGCCAGGCCCATCAGGGCGAAACACAACAGCATCGCCGGCTTGCGGCCGACACGGTCGCCCATGCGCCCGATCACGAAGGCGCCGATAGGCCGCGTCAAGAAGCCGACCCAGAAGGTGGCGAGGCTGGCGAGCAGGCTGCCGAAGGAGTCCTTTGATGGGAAGAAGGCTTGGCCGATATCGACCGCGAAGAAGGAGAAGGTGAGGAAGTCATAGAATTCCAACGCGTTGCCGGCGACGACGGCGCCGATCTGGAAGCGCGTCGCTTTCACTGGCGGGGCGGCCGCGTCCATGTCGATCAAAGCTGCTTCAGCCATCGCCGCTCCCGGATGACGCCTGTCGCGTGCGCCGCACGCAGTAGGAAGGAGTTATGGATGGCGGGCAACAGCGCTATTTGACTTCGCCGCCATCAAGCTTGAGGTTGCCGCTCGCTTGGCCAGCCGGGAGTCGAATATGCGTCTGATATCCAAGGTCTTTGCGCTTGTCGCCGCCACGGCGCTCTGCGCATCCCCGGCCATGGCCGCCAAGCGGCTCACCGCCGGCGCAGTGGCCTCGCCCGACCTCTATGGCGCCCTTGCGGCCAAGGATGTGCTGCAGCATGGCGGCAACGCGGTGGACGCGGCGGTGGCCACCGCCTTCGCCCTGGCGGTCACCTATCCCGAGGCCGGCAACCTGGGCGGCGGCGGGTTCATGACCCTCTGGGTCCATGGCAAGCCCTACTTCCTTGACTATCGCGAGACCGCGCCGGGCAAGGCGAGCGCGGACATGTATCTGGACGCCAAGGGTCAGCCGATCACGACCTTGAGCCTGGTCGGCAACCTGTCTTCGGGTGTGCCCGGCACGGTGCGCGGCATGGCCGAGGCGCACAAACGCTTCGGCAAGCTGCCCTGGGCGCGGGATCTGGCGCCGGCCATTCGATACGCCCGCGAGGGTTTCATGGTCACGCCCGAGCTGATCGGAATCCGGGACGGCGCCAAGGCCGACCTGTCCAAGGACACCAACTACGACCGCTACTTCGACGGCATGACCGCCGGCCAGAAATTCAAGCAGCCGGAACTGGCCGCGACGCTCGAACGGATCGCCAAGGGCGGGGCCAAGGAATTCTATGAAGGCAAGACCGCCGACTTGTTGGTGGCTCAGATGGCGCGCGGTCCGGTCAAGGGGCTCATCTCAAAGGCGGACCTTGCAGGCTACAAGGCGCTCTGGCGCGAGCCAGTGGTTGGTGACTGGCATGGGTTCCAGGTTGTCACAGCCCCGCCGCCCAGCTCCGGCGGCGTCGGCCTGTTGCAGATGCTGGACATGAAGGCGGACGACGCGGCTCTGTTCAAGGGCGTGGCGCTCAACTCGCCCCAGTACATTCATCTGATCTCGGAGATCGAAAAGCGGGTGTTCGCCGACCGGGCCCAGTACATGGCCGACCCGGACTTCGTGAAGGTCCCGGTTTCCGCGCTGATCGACCCTGCTTACGTCGCCCGCCGTGCGAGGGAGGTGAACCCGACCACGCCGTCGCCGCTGGGCTCGGTGAAGCCGGGGCTGGAGAAGCCGCAGACCACTCATTTCTCGGTGATCGACAAATGGGGCAACGCCGTTTCCAACACCTACACTCTGAATGGCTGGTTCGGCTCGGGCGTCGCTGTGGAAGGCGCGGGCTTCCTGATGAACGACGAGATGGACGACTTCTCGGCCAAGAGCGGAATGCCCAACCAGTTCGGCGTCGTCAGCGCCGGGGCCAATTCCATCGCCCCTTACAAGCGGCCGCTGTCGTCGATGACGCCCACCATCCTGACCAAGGACGGACAGGTGACAATGGTGATCGGCACGCCCGGCGGCTCGCGCATCTTCACCTCGGTGTTCCAGGTGCTGGCCAATGTCTATGACTTCCACTTGGCTCTGAAGCCGGCTCTGGAGGCGTTGCGCTTCCACCATCAGCTGTTGCCGGAGAACACCATCTTCTCAGAGCCCTATGCGCCTTTCCCGGCCAGCCTGACCAACGCCCTGGCGGCGCGGGGCTACAAGATCGAGGCGCAGGACTTCAACGGCGACATCGAGGCGATCGAGGTGGAGAAGGGAGCGCCGGTTCCCGGGGCTGATCCCCGAGCGCGCGGTGTGGCGATGGTGGTGCGGTAAATCCGGAGACTGCCCGTGGGGCGGCGTTTGCAGACCTTGCAACGCTGCTACCGAGACCCGGGCATCTGTTCAATGACACGCCAGTGCGCGAACAGAAGCATCACGTCTATCGCGACGCCAAATGCCAACATGATCCAGCTTCGCCGGATGTAGTCCCCCACGGTCTGTATGATGCAGTAAACAAGCAGTGGGGTGAGGAGGAAGAAGGCAAAACCAGCCATGAGGAACCTTCCGATGGTCGTTTAGAGCGGCGCGCTTCCCGGTATTCTCAGGCCTCGCGCCACCGCCCCCGACCGAACAGGTAGATCGGGATCGCCGCCGCCAGCAGCAGGGTCGAGAAGATGCCGGTCTTCCAGTCGTTGTAGAGGAAGAAGACCAGCAGCAGCAGGTTCAGGAAGGCGCTGAGAAGCGCCGGGAAGGGAAAGAGCGGCATCTTCCAGGGCCGGTGCAGGTCGGGCTCGGCGCGGCGCAGCCGGATGGCCGAGACGCTGAGCAGGAAGAAAACCACCATCACCATGGGCGCATAGAGGTTCAGTAGAATCTCGTAGAGCGGGCCCTTGGCCAGGTCGGCGGCGAAGATGATGGCGATCATGCAGAATACGGAGGCCGCGAGCGCGCGGCGCGGCGTGCCGCTGGCCGACACCGGCTTCAGCACCGGCGGCAGCATGCCGTTGCGGGCCATGGCGAAGGTGGTGCGGGCGAGCTCCATCACCTGCAGGTTGGCCAGGGTGGCGACGGCGATCATTCCGAGGAGGGTGACCACGATGCCGCTCTTCGGTCCGATCACCAGCTTCGCGGCGGCGGCCACAGCGAACTTGGACTGGGCCATGACGCTGATTGGCAGCACGTGCAGGACAGCGGCGTTGACCAGGAAGTAGATGGCGGTGACCAGGGCGATGCCGGCGAAGGTGGCGCGGGCGACGTTGTCCTGCGGGTTCTTCACCTCCTCCGAGAAATAGACCGCCGCATGCCAGCCGCCATAGGCGCCATAGATCGCCCGCATGGCCACGGCTGCGGCGACCCATGAAAAGGCCGGCGGCAGTGGCGGCGGAACGATGGTCGCGGCGGCTGGATGGGCGAGGAACAAAAGGACCACCAGGATGATCAGGCCGACCGCCTTCACCGCCGAGCCCAGGTCCTGCGACAGGCCGCTTACCTTCGCGCCGACCCAGTTCACCGCGCCGCAAGCGATGACGAGCGCGATGGCGAGCTGGCCGGTGGTGAGGGCCGGCGCCCAACCTAACTCGTGAGCAAACTCGCCGAAGGCCACGGTGATGAAGCCTGTGGAGATGCAAATCTGCAGCCAGTCGGCCCAGCCGACGATGAAGCCCCAGAAACGGCCCAGAGCCCGTGTGGCGAGCGGGTAGGGTCCGCCGGCCTGGGGAATGGCCGCGCCAAGCTCCACCGTGGACATGGCGTCGATGCAGACGAACAGGCCGCCGCCCAGCCAGGCCAGCAGCACCAGAGCCGGCGATCCGAAACCCGCCGCGACCACGCCGGGGTTGCGCATGATGCCGGAACCGATCACCCCGCCGATCACAACGGCCAAGCCGAAGCCGAACCCGAAAACGCGGAGCAGGCGCCCCGTCAGGTCGGCGGACGCCGGCGTCTCGACAGTTCCCGTGTCAGCCAAATGCCGCCTCCATCGCCCCCGGAGGCGGCATCGGATCGCCTCCACGGCCAATGAGTGTCCGGTTTTGGGTCTACAAGCAACGGGCGCGGATAGGCGGAGCTTGGCAGGGCCGTTGGATGGGCGACTTCTGGTCAGCGCCCGGTGCGGGTAAGGTCTCCCGCGTCGGCGCCTATGGATCGCGCCGCCGTCTCGGAGGTCTGCGCCCATGGACACGCAATCGCGCGATGCGCATATCGCCGCTGTCGGTCGCGACGGCTACACCATCGTCGAGAACGCCATCGAGCCCGACCTGATCGATGAGTTGAACGCGGCTCTGGAACGGCTCGAGCGAGACCTCGGCGCCAAGCCCAGCGACAATGCGTTCGAGGGCGTGAGCACCGTGCGCATTTACAATCTGCTGGCCTTTGGCGAGCCGTTCAACCGCGTCCCAGTCCATCCATCGGTCCTGCCGGTCGTCGAGGGCGTGCTGGACTCGGGATGCCTGATCTCGTCGCTGTCCTCCATCGGCATCGACCCCGGCGAGACGGCCCAGCCGATCCACGCCGACGACCAGCTCATCCCCCTGGACAAGCCGCACCGGCCGATCGTGTGCAATTCCATGTGGGCGCTGACCGATTTCACCGACGCCAATGGCGCGACCCGGCTGGTTCGCGGCAGCCACCAGAAGCCCAATCCGGAATATGGCGCGGCCTATGAGACGATCCCCGCCGAGATGGCCAAGGGGTCGGTGCTGATCTGGGACGGCGCGTTGTGGCACGGTGGCGGGGCCAATCGCACCGAAACGCGGCGGACCGGGGTGGCGATGAACTATTGCGCCGGCTTCGTGCGCCAGCAGGAGAACCAGCAGCTTGGCCTGACGCCGGAGTTGGTGCGCGGGTTCGAACCGCGTCTGCGCGAATTGGTTGGCTACAGCGTCTATCGCGGCCTGATCGGGCATATCGACAAGCGGTCGCCGGACCAGCTGCTGATGGGCGGCGGCGACTTCCGGTCGATCTGGGATCGGTCTTAAGTCTCAAGGACGGTTGGACTGTCCCGGCGTTACACTGGACGTGGCCGCGCGCGCGTCTAAGCTCCGCCTGACGATGCGCCTGGGAGGGGCGAGAGATGACCACTGAACTGACGATGGCGGCCTGGACCCTGGTCCTGGCCTTTGTGCAGATCCTGCTGTTCGATTTCGCCCGCACCGGCCAGTACGGGATGAAGTGGAACACCGGCCCGCGCGACGAAGATATGCCGCCGCTCTCGCCCGTCGCCCAACGGCTGCAGCGAGCCCAGAATAACCTGTTCGAGACCCTGCCGCTGTTCCTGGGCGCGGTCCTGATCGCGCAGGTGGCCGGCAAGGACGATCAGTGGACCCGTTGGGGAAGCGAAATCTACTTCTGGGGCCGGGTGCTCTACGTGCCGCTCTATGCCTTCGGCGTGCGCCAGATCCGTTCGCTGGTCTGGCTGGTTAGCCTCGCCGGCCTGATCATGGTCGCGCTGCCGCTCCTGTCGAGCCTGCCGATCCCGACGATGTGATGATGATGGAAGATGGGCCGCACGGCCCATCTTCCTTGCCGGTGGAGCAGGTGAGAGGGTGCGCCGTCGTGAAGATGCGTAGGTGGTGGTGACGGGCACTCCGCGTGAGAGCATCAACACGGCTGGCCTGATTCAATTGAGACCGTCTGGTCGTGAGGCTGGCGACGAATGACCCTCGACGATATCCGCCTCATCGCGCTCAGCTTTCCTGAAGCCGTGGAAGCCGATCACCACGGCATGCCTTCGTTTCGCGTGGCCGGGAAGATCTTCGCCACCATCCACGTCGCCCACCCGCGCATGATGGCCAAGCTGGATCCGGAGGATCAGCACAACCTCACGGAAGCCTATCCTGGGGTGGTGGAACCCGTTCCAGGAGCATGGGGCCGGGGCGGCTCGACCTTCATCTGGTACGAGCGCGCCGACGAGGCTTTGGTCCGGCTGGCGCTCGATCTGGCCTGGCGCGGGCGGGCGCCGAAGCGACTTCTCCTCATGTTTCCGTAGCAAAACACGAGACAGCGCCGTCGAACCGCCCTATAGGCGATTCCTCGCCAGTGACTTCGGCGGCGTCGGAATCGATGCGTCGGCGGAACTAATCGAGCAACACTTTTGGAGGCGGCGGGCAGGGCGCGCCGACTTCCGTTCCAGGAGAGGAAACCTTATGGCTGCCAATGGACTTTCGAAGCCGATGACCCCGTCCGCCGAACTCGTCGCCGTGATCGGCGCTGGTCCGGTCGCGCGCAGCGAAGCGGTCAAGAAGATGTGGGACTACATCAAGGCCAACAACCTGCAGAATCCCGCCAACAAGCGCGAGATCCTGGCCGACGCCAAGCTGAAGCCCGTCTTCGGCGGCCTGGACAAGGTCACCATGTTCGAGATGAACTCCCACCTCGCCAAGCACCTGAAATAACCGAGACGAAGCGGCGCGCGCCGAACTGTTCCGCGCGCGCCGCGTTTCGCATCCAGGCCCCTTGGAGGTTTGGATGACGAAGATCGACGACGACCTGGACGCGCTCCAGAAGCGGTTCGACGAGACCCAGCGTAAGAACGACGCGCTCGGCAAGGACATCGACCGGGAGGACCAGGCAGTCCACCCGCAGAAGCCGGCTCCCGATCATGCTAACGACGGCGGAATTATCTAGCGGCTCAAGGCCGTCTTTCCTGCAACCTTGAAAGCAGCGACGGTTTCGGGCATACACCCGCGCTCGCGTCGGCGACCCATCCGGTTCGTCACTTTCGCACACTCATTTTATCGAGCGCTTACATGGCCGTTCCTAAACGCAAAGTCTCCCCGTCGCGCGCCGGCATGCGCCGCTCGCACCACGCGCTGAAGCCGAACAGCTACATCGAAGACAAGGAAACGGGCGAACTGCGCCGTCCTCACCACGTCGATCTGAAGACCGGCATGTACAAGGGCCGCCAGGTCCTGACGCCGAAGGAAGACTAGGCCTTTTAGGCCGCCTTCAATCGATCTCGGACTTTCCGAACGCGCGGGCCTGGGCTAACACCCCCCGCGCGTTTTGCTGCGCGCCCGACTCCACTCACGCCTGAGCGCCTCTAAGGGATTCCCATGACCGAGATCGTCGACATCAGCGCCCGTGAAATTCTCGACAGCCGCGGCAATCCCACCGTGGAAGTCGATGTGACGCTGGAAGACGGCGCCTTCGGCCGCGCGGCGGTTCCGTCCGGCGCCTCCACCGGCGTTCATGAAGCGGTCGAGAAGCGCGATGGCGACCCGGCCCGCTACGGCGGCAAGGGCGTGCGCGGCGCGGTCGAGGCCGTGAACGGGGAAATCTTCGACACCCTGTCGGGCCTGGACGCGGAAGACCAGCGCCGGATTGACACCCTGATGATCGATCTGGACGGGACCAAGAACAAAAGCCGCCTCGGCGCCAATGCGATTCTCGGCGTCTCCCTGGCCACCGCCAAGGCCGCGGCGATCTCGGCCGGCCTGCCGCTCTACAAATACGTCGGCGGCGTCTCCGCCCGCGTCCTGCCGACCCCGATGATGAACATCATCAACGGCGGCGCCCACGCCGACAATCCCATCGACATCCAGGAATTCATGATCCTGCCCACCGGCGCGCCGACATTCGCTGAGGCGCTGCGCATGGGCGCCGAGATCTTCCACAGCCTGAAGGCGGGCTTAAAGAAGGCCGGCCACAACACCAATGTCGGCGACGAGGGGGGCTTCGCCCCCAACATCGGCTCGGCGCACGAAGCGCTCGAGTTCATCGTCAAAGCCGGCGAATCGGCTGGCTACAAGGCGGGCAAAGACTTCCACCTCGGCTTGGATGCCGCCGCCAGCGAGTTCTTCAAGAACGGCAAGTACGAGATGACCGGCGAAGGCAAGTCCTTCGACCAGGCCGGCATGGTCGACTACTTGGCTGGCCTCGCCAGCGCCTTTCCTATCGTCTCCATCGAAGATGGCTGCGCCGAAGACGATATCGAGGGCTGGAAGCTGCTCACCGACAAGCTGGGCGCCAAGCTGCAACTGGTCGGCGACGACCTGTTCGTGACCAACCCCGAGCGCCTGCAGATGGGCATCGACAAAGGCCTGGCCAACTCCATCCTGGTCAAGGTCAACCAGATCGGCACCTTGTCGGAGACCCTGGACGCCGTCAGCCTGGCGCACATGTCGGCCTACACCGCCGTCATGTCCCACCGCTCCGGCGAGACCGAGGACTACACCATCGCCGACCTGGCCGTGGCGACCAACTGCGGACAGATCAAGACCGGCTCCCTGTCCCGCTCCGACCGCACCGCCAAGTACAACCAGCTGCTGCGCATCGAAGAAGAACTGGACGATCAGGCCGTTTACGCGGGGGCCAAGTCGATCAAGCGGATGTAGGCGCCGGGGTGCGTGCTTCGACGCGCCCGCTTCGCGGTCGGCTCAGCATGACGTGGAATTTTGCAGCCCACAAAATCACGTCATCCTGAGCCGGCGACTTAAGTCGCCGCGTCGAAGGATGCACGCGACCTAACGCACCAGCTTAGCCTCCCGTTAAGCACGATCTGCGACTCTCGCTGGACGCGTTCCCTTGAGTCTCCCGCCTTCATGCTCGATCGCCTACGATCCTTCCTGCCGACCTTCATCCTGACCGCGCTGATCGCCTATTTCGGCTTTCAGGCCATGATCGGCCCGCGCGGCCTGCTGCTGGTGCGGGCGCGCCATGAAACCCTGCAGGGCAAGCTGGCCGAGTTGAACCAGCTGCACGCCCAGCGGCTGGAACTGCAAACGCGGTCACGCCTGCTTAGAAATGGCAGCCTTTCCGCCGATCTTTTGGAGGAGAGAGCGCGTTACCTGCTAGGCGTCGCCGATCCCAGAGATTATGTGATCCGGACGAAGCCCTGATCCTGGCCTGAGCGTTGTAGCCTTAGGGCGACGCTCCACCATGCGGCAGGCAAGGAGACCGGAATGGCGCCAGTATCGAAGCCGGCGGCGAAAGCCTCTTCCCCCAAGGGAAAGGCGGCTGCCAGCAAGGCCCCAGCCGCCGCCAAAAGCCATGGCGGCGAGGGCAAGGATGAGCTGCTCGGCTACTACCGCGACATGCTGATGATTCGCCGTTTCGAGGAGCGGGCGGGCCAGCTCTACGGCATGGGGCTGATCGGCGGCTTCTGCCACCTCTACATCGGCCAGGAAGCCATCGCCGTCGGCATGCACCATGCCAAACAGGACGGCGACCAGATCATCACCGGCTACCGCGCCCACGGCCACGCCCTGGCCTGCGGCGTCGATCCCAAGTCGGTGATGGCCGAGCTGACCGGCCGAGCGGCCGGCATCGCCAAGGGCAAGGGCGGCTCCATGCACATGTTCGAGCCCAAGGCTGGCTTCTATGGCGGCCACGGCATCGTCGGCGCCCAGGTGTCCCTGGGCACGGGCCTGGGCCTCGCCAACAAGTATGAGGACAACGGCAAGGTCGCCTTCGTCTACTTCGGGGACGGCGCCGCGAACCAGGGCCAGGTCTATGAGAGCTTCAACATGGCCGAGCTCTGGAGCCTGCCGGTCGTCTATGTGATCGAGAACAACCAGTACGCCATGGGCACCAGTGTCGAACGCTCCTCGTCCGAGACCCACCTCTACAAGCGCGGCGCCAGCTTCAATATTGCCGGCGCCGAGGTGGATGGGATGGACGTGCTGGCGGTGCGCGAAGCCGGGCTGAAGGCTGCCGAGCACGCCCGCTCGGGCAAGGGTCCCTTCATTCTGGAGATGAAGACCTACCGCTACCGCGGCCACTCCATGTCCGACCCGGCCAAGTACCGGACGCGGGAGGAGGTGGACGAGGTGCGCAAGACCCGCGATCCGATCGAGCATCTGGACGCGATCCTGGAGAAGCGGGGTTTCGCCGACGAGGCCGCGATCAAGGCCATCGACGCGGAGGTCAAACGCATCGTCGCCGACGCCGCCGAATTCGCCCGCACCGCGCCCGAGCCTGAACCGTCCGAGCTCTACACCGACGTCTATCTGGAGGCGGCGGAATGAGACTGTTGGCGACAGTGGTATTGATGGCGGCGGCAGCATCGTCAGCCTGCGCCTGCTCGGGGCCGAAAGCTGCGGCCAAACCGAAGCCGGTATGGATCGTTGTCGATAAGGCCGGGAACATCACCGAGAACGGCCGGCCGACCACGCTCGCAGCGATCAAGTCGCAGATTTCGCAAGCGCCTGCGGGCAAGCAGGTTGCTCACGGAGCCGCTCAATGACCGACATCCTGATGCCGGCCCTGTCGCCCACGATGGAAGAGGGTACGCTGGCCAAGTGGCACGTGAAGGCAGGCGACACCGTCAAGTCCGGCGACGTGATCGCCGAGATCGAGACCGACAAGGCGACCATGGAGGTAGAGGCCGTCGACGAAGGCGTGGTCGAGGAGATTCTGGTTCCGGAAGGCACCGAGAATGTGAAGGTCAACGCGGCGATTGCACGGCTGAAAGGGGAGGGTAGCTCCAACTCGCCCCCCTCGGCGGCTTCGCCGCCTGCTCCCCCCAGCGGGGGGAGCATTGAAGAGAAGGACGGCGCGTCAATTCCTCCCCCTCTGGGGGAGGGGGACCACCCGCAGGGTGGTGGAGGGGGCCTCACCGCTACGACGGACGCCGCCGGCGATCCCGAAAAACAGCCTCCGGAAGCCGCCAAGCCCAAGGCGGAAGGCGAGGGCGCCGCGGCGGTCACGCCCCAGGCCTCCAGCTCCGAATTCCCCGCCGGAGCCAAACTCAACAAGACCACCGTCCGCGACGCCCTGCGCGACGCCATGGCCGAGGAGATGCGGCGCGATCCCAAGGTCTTCCTGATGGGCGAGGAAGTCGCCCAGTATCAGGGCGCCTACAAGGTCAGCCGCGACCTCTTGCAGGAGTTCGGCGACAAGCGGGTGATCGACACCCCGATCACCGAGCACGGCTTCGCCGGCCTCGGCGTCGGCGCGGCGATGGCGGGTCTCAAACCCATCGTCGAGTTCATGACCTTCAACTTCGCCATGCAGGCGATCGACCAGATCATCAACTCCGCCGCCAAGACCCTCTACATGTCCGGCGGCCTGATCAAATCCTCCATCGTCTTCCGCGGCCCCAACGGCGCGGCCTCCCGCGTCGGCGCCCAGCACAGCCAGGACTATTCCAGCTGGTACGCCCATGTGCCGGGCCTGAAGGTGATCGCCCCCTACGACGCCGCCGACGCCAAGGGCCTGCTCAAGGCCGCCATCCGCGATCCCAACCCCGTCATCTTCCTCGAACACGAGATGATGTACGGCCACGAGTTCGACGTGCCGGAAGGCGACGACTGGATCGTTCCCATCGGCAAGGCCAAGGTCCGCCGCCTGGGGACGGACGTCACCTTGACCGCCCACTCGCGGATGGTCGGGTTCGCGCTGGAAGCGGCCGAGATCCTGGCCAAGGACGGCATCGAGGCCGAGGTGGTCGATCTGCGCACGCTGCGCCCGCTGGACACCGAGACCATCATCGCGAGCGTCAAGAAAACCAATCGTATCGTCTCCTGCGAAGAAGGCTGGGGTCCCATGGGCGTCGGCGCCGAGGTGGTGGCGCGGGTCGTGGCCGAGGCCTTTGACTACCTGGACGCCCCGCCGACCCGGGTCTGCCAGGAAGACGTGCCGCTGCCCTATGCGGCCAACCTGGAAGCCCTGTCGCTCCCGACCATCGACAAGATCGTCAAGGCGGCCAAGGCCGTCTGCTACAAGGACTGACGGCTTGGCTGGCGATCCCATCTGGCGTTCCGGCGGCTGTCACTGCGGCGCGGTGCGGTTCGAGGCGGCCCTGCCGGCGCAGGTTGAGGCCCAGGCCTGCAACTGCTCCATGTGCGAGAAGGTGGGCTTCATCCATCTGATCGTACCGGAGAGCCGCTTCAAACTGACCAGCGGCGAGGACGCCCTGACCAGCTACCGCTTCAACAGCGGGGTCGCCGAGCACCTGTTCTGCGCCAAGTGCGGCGTCAAAGGCTTCTACCGGCCGCGCTCAAACCCCGACGGCTGGTCGGTGAACGCCCGCTGCCTCGATGGCTGGGACGATCTCGATATCCGCATCGAGCCGTTCGACGGCCGCAACTGGGAGGCCCACGCATCCGGCCTCGCCCATCTGAGCCAGGAAGCCTGACATGACCGACATCCTGATGCCGGCCCTGTCGCCCACGATGGAAGAGGGCACCCTGGCCAAGTGGCACGTGAAGAAGGGCGACACCGTCAAGTCCGGCGACGTGATCGCCGAGATCGAGACCGACAAGGCGACCATGGAAGTGGAAGCCGTCGATGAAGGCGTGGTTGAGGAAATTCTGGTTCCCGAAGGCGCCGAGGGTGTGAAGGTCAACGCGGCGATTGCACGGCTGAAAGGGGAGGGCGCCGCTGATTCGCCCCCCTCGGCGGCTCCGCCGCCTGCTCCCCCCAGCGGGGGGAGAACTGAAGAGAAGCCCGCCGCGCCAATTCCTCCCCCTCAGGGGGAGGGGGACCAGCCGAAGGCTGGTGGAGGGGGCAAGTCCAGCCCGGTGAAGTCAGAAGTTGCTCCAACCACGGCTGATGGCGACCGCGTCTTCGCATCCCCGCTCGCGCGTCGCCTGGCCACGCAGCAGAACCTCGACCTGACCGGCCTCAAAGGCTCCGGCCCCCACGGCCGCATCATCAAGCGCGACGTCGAGGGCAAGGCGGGAACCGCAAAGCCTGCCGCAGCTCAGTCCGGCCAAGCATCAGCTCCCGCAGCCGCCCTACGCCAGGTCCAGTCCCTGGAGCAGATGGGCATCGCCCCCGGCTCCTACGACCTCATCCCGCTGGACGGCATGCGCAAGACCGTCGCCCGGCGGATGACGGACAGCTTCCGCGACGTTCCCCACTTCCCCTTGACCATCGATCTGGAGATCGACCGGCTGCTCGAGGCCCGCACGCGGATCAACGCCCTGCTGGAGAAGGACGGGGTCAAGGTCAGCGTCAACGACCTGGTGCTCAAGGCCGCCGCCATGGGGCTCAAGCGCGTGCCGGAGGCCAACGCCTCCTATAGCCCCGAAGGCATCGCCATCCACCACCACGCCGACGTCGCCATGGCCGTGGCCATCGATGGCGGCCTGATCACCCCCATCATTCGCAGCGCCGAGACCAAGGGCCTGGCCGAGATCGCCAAGGCGTCCAAAGACCTTGCCGAGCGGGCCCGCACCCGCAAGCTGAAGCCCGAGGAGTTCCAGGGCGGCACCTTCACCGTCTCCAACCTCGGCATGTTCGGGATCAAATCCTTCAACTCGATCATCAACGAGCCGCAGGGCTGCATCATGTCGGTGGGCGCGGGCGAAAAGCGGCCCGTGGTGCGCGGCGACCAGCTGGCCATCGCCACCGTGATGACTGTTACCCTGACCTGCGACCACCGGGTGGTCGACGGGGCCATCGGCTCGCGGTTCCTGGGTGTGTTCAAGATGATGATCGAAGATCCAGCCACCATGCTGGTCTAGGGGACCACCAATGAGCTTCTACGACTTCACCGCCCAGACCCTGGATGGCCAGCCAGCGCCTCTGTCGGCCTATCGGGACAAGGTGGTCTTGATCGTCAACACCGCCAGCAAATGCGGCTTCACGCCCCAGTACGAGGGACTGGAGGCGCTCTGGCGCAAATACAGCGACAAGGGCCTGACCATACTGGGCTTCCCCTGCAACCAGTTCGGCGCCCAGGAGCCGGGCAATGCCGACGAGATCGCCAACTTCTGCTCCCTGACCTACGAGGTCAGCTTCCCGATGATGGCCAAGATCGACGTCAACGGCGCCAAGGCCGACCCGCTCTACGCCTGGCTGAAGCACGAGAAGGGCGGCCTGCTCGGCTCCTCGATCAAGTGGAACTTCACCAAATTCCTGGTCGACAAGTCAGGCAAGGTGGCTGGCCGCTTCGCGCCAACCGATACGCCCAAGAGCCTGGAAAAGGCGATTGAGAAGCTGCTCTGAGCGGGCGTGGGTGATTATGCGCGCGAGATTGATCAACCAAATTGAACCCTTCCCCCTCTATGGGGGAAGGGCAGGGTTGGGGGTGCGCGCGCTGCTTCCGACGCAGATGGCTCGGATTGGCGCCGGCGCCCATCAGCGCCCCACCCGTCAACACCGAGCGCGCACCCCCACCCAACCCTCCCCCATCGAGGGGGAGGGCTCATGTTCTCGACCGCGCCGGAGATGATCAATGAGCGACTATGATGTCATCGTCATCGGCGGCGGCCCGGGCGGCTATGTGGCGGCGATCCGCGCCAGCCAGCTGGGCCTGAAGACCGCCATCGTCGAGCGCGAGAACCTGGGCGGCATCTGCCTCAACTGGGGCTGCATTCCGACCAAGGCGCTGCTCAAGTCCGGCGAGGTCTATGAACAGCTCGGCCATCTCGGCGACTACGGCCTGAAGATCGAGGGTCGCTCCTACGACTTCACCAAGGTGATCGAACGCTCGCGCGGGGTGGCCAAGCAGCTGTCCTCCGGCGTGGCCTTCCTGATGAAGAAGCACAAGATCGACGTGTTCGATGGCGTGGCCAAGCTGGAGAAGGGTTCGCCCGCGCCCAAGGTGGTAGTGGCGCTAAAGGCCGGCGGCTCGAAGACGCTGGAAGCCAGGTCGGTGATCCTGGCCACCGGCGCCCGCGCGCGCACCATTCCCGCCATAGGCCTCGAGCCCGACGGCGAGCGCATCTGGACCTACCGCGAGGCCATGGTTCCCAGGGCCTGCCCCAAATCACTGGTCGTGGTGGGCTCCGGCGCCATCGGCATAGAGTTCGCCAGCTTCTATCGCGCCCTCGGCGCCGAAGTGACGGTGATCGAGGCTATGGACCGCATCCTGCCGGTCGAAGACGCCGAGGTCTCCGCCGCGGCCCAAAAGGCGTTCGAGCGCCGGGGGCTGAAATTCCGCGTCGGCGCCAAGGTCTCCAAACTGGCCAAGACCAAGGCTGGCGTCTCCATCGCCTTCGACGTCGGGGGCAAGTCCGAAACGCTTGAAGCCGACGCCGCCATCGTCGCGGTTGGCATCGACGGCAATGTCGAGAACCTGGGCCTGGAAGCGCTCGGCGTGAAGGTCGATCGCGGCCATATTGTCATCGACAGCCACTGCAAGACCAACGTGCCCGGCCTCTACGCCATCGGCGACGTCGCCGGCCCACCCTGGCTGGCGCACAAGGCCATGCACGAGGGCGTCCATTGCGTTGAAGGCATCGCGGGGAAGGAACCGGCCAACCTCACCGCGCCCATCCCCGGCTGCACCTACTCAACACCGCAGGTGGCCTCGATCGGCCTCACCGAAGCCCAGGCCAAGGCCAACGGCCGCGAGGTCAACGTCGGCCGCTTCCCATTCCGCGTGAACGGCAAGGCCATCGCCGCTGGCGAGACCGAGGGTTTCGTAAAGACCGTGTTCGACGCCAAGACCGGCGCCCTGCTCGGCGCCCACATGATCGGTGGCGAGGTCACCGAGATGATCCAAGGCTATGCCATCGCCATGACCCTGGAAGCCACCGAAGCCGACCTGATGGCCACCGTCTTCCCGCACCCCACCCTGAGTGAAGCCATGCACGAGGCGGTGCTCGACGCCTATGGCATGGCGCTGCATTTGTAGGGAAAGCTACAAGGGCTCCGAAATATCTCGTCCCCCGGCCTTGTGCCGGGGGCCCATTGGACGCGAACCTCCACCGGTTCGCGCCGGCGGAAGCCTCGCGGCTTAATTCCAACCGTTCGTGCCCAATGGATCCCCGGCACAAGGCCGGGGAGACGGTGTGGGTGGATTGAGCGGCAAAGGGAAACGGGCCTTCCCGCTATTTCACCGCCGCCGCCTGCATGAAGGCCGCCCACTTCGCCGGATCGGCGTAGGTGATGGCGGCGCTCAGCTGTTTGACCACCGATGGGTCCGAGGTCAGTTCGGCGGCGGCTGTCCGCCCGAGGGCGTCCAGGCTGGATTGCAGCGCCGGCGCGCCATCCTGATGCAGCGCCGTCAGCGCTTCGCCCCTGCAGTCGCTGATGATCAGCCGCTGCATAATGTCGACGGCATGCTTGGTGACGGCGGCGCGCTGGTCCGGGGTGAAGGTCGTATAGGGCTTCACGTTCGGATTGGCCGACAGGGCCGAGAAATACCACTGCACCAGCACAACCCGGTCCTGCGGCGTGGACTTGCTCACGAGGCACTTGCCCAGCACATCTGAGGCGGGGCCCGCGTGAGCCGCGCCGCAAAGGGCCAGACCGCAGGCCAAGGTCGCCAGCGGCGCTACAAATCGCTTCATCGGTTTTCTCCAGATCGAGCTAAGCCTTACTGCGTCAACGGACGGGCTTCGCTCCGGTTGCGATGAAGGGCACAATGAACCGGCCGATGAGAAGGGAGAAAGGCCAATGACGGATTTCGTCGAGGGCGGCTGCCGCTGTGGGCGGGTGCGCTATCGGGTGGCCACGGACGGGCTGCCCAAGGTCTATGCCTGCCATTGCCGCGACTGCCAGACCTGGTCCGGCAGCGCCTTCAGCGTCCAGTTCGTGGTGGCGGAAGATCAGCTTGAGGTCGCTGGCGAGCCGGCGATCTTCGAACTCACCTCGCCGACCTCGGGCCGCACCTCGCGCCAGCGCGCTTGCCCGGTCTGTTTCACCCGCGTCTTCAACACCAACAGCGCCCGCCCGGGCCTGGCGGTGATCCGCGCTGGCGGCCTGGACCGCAGCGACGAATTGACCATCGCCGCCCACATCTGGGCCAAGCGCAAACTGGCCGGCATCGACATTCCCGATGGCGTCCCGACCTGGCCGGAGAGCGCGCCGCCGATGGACTTTCTGGCGGCCCTGGCGAAATGAGCGACGCCCTCTTCCTGCTGCCCAGCGCCATCCGCCGCGCCGACGAGGTCGACGCCTGGTTCGCCCAGCCCGACCACGAGCTGCGCCGCTTGGTCCAACCCTGGTTCGAGCAAATTCGCGCCCTCGGCCCCGATGTACGCGAAATGATCCACGACGGCTGTCCGACGGGCTGCGCCGGCGACGCCGCCTTCGCCTATGTGAACGCCTTCAGCGCCCACGCAGCGGTGGGGTTCTTTCATGGCGCGTCGCTCGACGATCCTGCGGGGCTGCTCGAAGGCTCAGGCAAACGGATGCGCCATGTGAAGCTGCGCTGGGGTCAACCGGTGAACGAGACGGCGCTGGCAGCGCTGATCGGGTTGGCCTACCGAGATATCCGAGCGCGGATCGCGGCCGAGAACAACTAGCGCTCGAATTATATTCCGCTCATCCCGGCGAATGCCGGGACCCAGATGACAAAGCGCAAGCCTCAGAAAACTACTCTAGATCAACGGTATACGTCTGGAGCCATATGATCTGGGTCCCGGCATTCGCCGGGATGAGCGGTAGATTGCAGACAATTGCTAGCGTCAGACACTACCCCACCACCGCCCGCCGCACGTCCTCCTGCAGCGCGCCGCCGATCAACCCGCCGGCGCGCTGCCGCGCCCGGAACTCCGCCACCACCTCACCCAGGCTCGCCCCATCGAAGTCAGGCCACATCTCGTCGGTGAAGTAGAGCTCCGCGAACGCCGCTTCCCACAGCATGAAGTCGGACAGCCGCCGGTCGCCGCCGGTGCGGATCAGCAGATCGACGTCCGCCGCGCTGTCGTCTCCTGCGATGCGCCGCCCCAAGCCATCGGCGCAGGCCCAGCCCGTCGCGGCGCGCTCGATCGCTTCCCGCGCCGAATAATCCAGCGCCACGCGGATGTGCAGGGCGGTCCCCTGTGCGGTGTCGGCCTCCACCCGCTCCATCGTCTGAACCAGGCGCGGCGCCAGCCGGTCGCGGCGGCCGATCAGCGACAGCCGCGCGCCCCGATCGCGGCAATAGGCGGCTTCGGTGCGCATATAGCCGCCGAACAGCTTCATCAGCCCCGCCACCTCGGCCTGCGGCCGGTTCCAGTTGTAGGTGGAGAAGCCGAAGACGGTGAGGGTGGTGACGCCCAGGTCAGGCGCGGCCTCGCAAACCCGGCGCAGCGCCTTGACCCCCTCGCGGTGGCCGGCGGTGCGCGGCAAGCCCCGCCGCGTGGCCCAGCGGCCGTTGCCGTCCATGATGATCGCCACATGGAAGGGCGGTTTGATTGAGCGAGAACTTTGCATTGTAAAGTATCCGGTCAAATAAAAAAGATCAGCTTGGCGCCAAGCCGGCAACGGGAGCGGGCAGGGGACTGGGATCGGCCTTCACGGCCGCCGCGGCGTCGCGCACCACCTGTTCCAGCACGGCGAGGTATTCGAGATAGCGCGCCCGGCCGGTGTCGGTGATCTGGCAGCGGGTCTGCGGCTTGTTCTGCTCGAAGGTCTTGGTCACCTCGACCAGCGTGGCTTCCGCCAGCACCTGGATGTGGCGGCTGAGATTGCCGTCGCTGAGGCCGCAGAGACGGCGCAGGTCATTGAACGCCAGGCCCGCCGGGTTGGCGATCAACGAGGTCAGCACGGCCAGCCGCGCCCGCTCGTGGATCACCCGGTCCAGGCCCTCATAGGCGTATTGCCCGGCGTCAGTCATGGTCGTGGCTCAGGCTTCGATGCAAAATGCCCGCGAACAGCCATTGGCCGACGCCGAACCCCACGCCCATGGTCCAGGGCGCCAGGCTCTGGGCGCCGGACCCGAAGGCGATACAGACCAGGCCGCTCAGCAGATACCAGGCGCCGACCAGACCCAGGGCTCGCGGCAGGAAGCGCAGGGACGAGAAGACCCCCACCCCGAACAGGATCTGCCACAGCCCCGGCAGCATCCAGGTCACCGGTTGGTTGGTCCAGACCAGCACCGCCGTCAGCAGGGCGCCAGCGACACCCACGGGCAGGAACTGCTCGATCGCCGCGCGGATCATGTCGTCGGCCAACTCCGAATGGAACCGGCGCGAGCGGGTGATCATCTCCAGTCCCACCATCAGCGCCGCCACCGAGGCCGCCGCGACCCACAAGGACAGATACCGGGCCAGGTCCGCCGCCGGCAGCTTCAGCCACACCGACTGGGTCACGGCGCAAAGCGCCGCCAGGGTGCCGGTGATGGCGAAGGTCGCCGGCCCATAGCCCCGGAACTGGCTGACCCGGGCCATCTGGCCGCGGATCGCGGTGATCTCCGCCAAGGCCTTGTCGAGGTTGCTCATCGCCCATCCGAACTTTGTAATGTAAAGTACGCGTGATTGCAGAGGGAACGCAAGGGCCATAAAACACCTCTCCTGGAAGGAGAGGGAGGGTGAGGATTGCGCTGGTGCAGAACGAGCGCCGTCGTTGCGCCAAGACTTGATAGGTCCAGAAACCTCACCCTCCCACGCCGCTGCGCGTCGCGGGCCCCTCGCTCTCATTCCAGGAGATGTGTTCCGCGCGAAGCCGTCAAACTGAACGGTTGCTCCCCGCGCGCGCCGGCGCCACACCTCCGCCATCTCGTCCGGCCACAAGAGCATCCGCATGATTGGCAAGCTGAACCACGTGGGGGTCGCAACGCCCTCCATCGAAGAATCCTGGAAGCTCTATCGGGATGTGTTCGGCGTCACCGACATCACCGAGAAGCGAGCCCTGCCAGAGCAGGGGGTGTGGGTCTCCTTCGTCAACCTGCCCAACGCTCAGATCGAACTGATCGAACCCTATGGGGAGGCTTCGCCCATCCACGGCTTCCTGGCCAAGAATCCCAAGGGCGGGCAGCATCACGTCTGTTTCGAGGTGGCCGACATCATCGTGGCCCGCGACGACATGCGCGCCAAGGGCGCCACCATCCTCGGCACGGGCGAGCCACGCATGGGCGCCCACGGGGTGCCGGTGATTTTCGTTCACCCCAAGGACATGGGCGGGGTATTGGTCGAACTGATGCAAACCCCCACCGAGACGCATTGATGAGTCTGCCGCTTTCCATCGCCGTCTATCTCACCATCTGGTGGTTGGTCTTCCTGACCATCCTGCCCATCGGGGTGATTAGCCATGCCGAGGCTGGCATCGATCCCGGCGACGGAACCGACCCGGCCTCGCCCGTGGACCCCAAGCTGAAGAAGAAGTTCATCACCACCAGCTGGGTCTCCTTCATCATCTTCGCCATCCTCTGGCTGGTGGTCCATTTCCACCTGATCACCCTGCCGACCCTGGCCATGGGCGGCTATTCGTGACGGCAGAGACGCGGCCCGCGGGGCCATTCAGCGCCTGGGAGCGGCAACTGGCGCTCCGCTATCTGCGCGCCCGGCGCAAGGAGGGCGGCGTCGGCCTGATCGCCTCCATCTCCTTCCTGGCCATCGCCGCTGCGGTGATGGTGCTGATCATCGTCATGTCGGTGATGAACGGCTACCGCACCGAGTTGCTGTCTGGCATTCTCGACTTCAACGGGCACATGTTCGTCACCGGCCAGGTGCTGGACGGGCCGAGGCTGAGCCAGACCGTGGCGCGGCTGAAGGCCGTTCCCGGGGTCGTCCAGGTCACCCCCATGGTCGAGGCCCAGGCCCTGGTGCAGGGGCGCGACGAGATTTCCGGCGCCGTCGTGCGGGGCCTCTCGCCGGCGGACCTGCGCGCCACCAAGATCGTCGCCACCCACCTGAAGACCGGCTCCTTCTCCGGCTTCGGTGACGGCGAATACGGCGGCGAGATGATCGTCGCTGGCCAGGGGCTGGCCGAGAGCCTCGGCGTGCAGAGCGGCGACGCCATGACCATCACCTCGCCCTCCAGCCAGGCCACCGCCTTCGGCTCGGCGCCCACCAGCAAGGCCTATACGGTCGGCGCCACCTTCAATGTCGGCAACAGCGCCTATGACCGCGCCTTCATCTTCATGCCGCTGACCCAGGCCCAGCTGTTGTTCGGGCGCGGGGAGAGCGTCGATAAGATCGTCATCATGATCGACGACCCGGACAATACCGCGAAAGTCCGCGCCGCCGTCGAGCGCGCCGCCGGGCCGGAGGCCGTGGTCACCGACTGGCGCGACCAGAACCAGGCCTATTTCAACGCCCTGCAGGTCGAGCGGAACACCATGGCGCTGATCCTGTCGCTGATCGTGTTGATCGCGGCGCTGAACATCATCTCGGCCCTGGTCATGCTGGTGAAGAACAAGGGCCGTGATATCGCCGTGTTGCGCACCATGGGCGCGGGGCAAGGGGCGATCCTGCGCATCTTCTTCATGGCCGGCGCCGGGATCGGCGTGTTCGGCTCTGTGCTGGGCCTGGTGCTCGGCATCCTCTTCTGCGCTTACATCCAGCAGATTCAGGCCGCCGTGGAATGGGTGTTCCATACCAGCGTCTTCAACGCCGACGTCTATTTCCTGTCTCATATTCCGGCCAAGATTAACTGGAGTGAGGTGACGGTGATCAGCCTCTGGTCGTTGGGCGCCGCCTGCCTCTGCACCCTGCCGCCGGCCCTGCAGGCCTCGCGCATCGATCCGGTCGAGGCGCTTCGCTATGAGTGATCCGGTCCTGGAGCTGCGCGGCGTCGGCCGCACCTACAAGACCGGGCAAGGCGAGCTGGAAGTGTTGCGCGGCGTCGATCTCGTGGTCCGCCCGGGCGAAGTGGTCGGCCTGATCGGTCCCTCGGGCTCCGGCAAGTCCAGCCTGCTGCACGCCGCCGGCCTGCTTGAGCGGCCCACCCAGGGCCAGGTGCTGATCGAGGGACGCGACTGCTCGACCCTGTCGGACGCCGCTCGCACCCGCATCCGGCTTGGCCTGATCGGCTTCGTCTATCAGTTCCACCACCTGCTGCCCGAGTTTACCGCCCTCGACAATGTCGCCCTGCCGCAGATGATCGCCGGCGCGGCCAAGGCGCCGGCGCGGGAGCAGGCGACAGCCATCCTGCAAAAGCTTGGCCTTGGCGCCCGCCTAGCCCACCAGCCGGGCCAGCTTTCCGGCGGCGAGCAACAACGCGTCGCCGTCGCTCGCGCCCTGGCCAACGAACCCCGTGTGGTGCTGGCCGACGAGCCCACCGGCAATCTCGATCCGGAAACCTCCGGCTCGGTGTTCCAGAGCCTGTTCGACCTGGCTCACCAGACCGGCGTCGCCCTGATTATCGCCACCCACAATATGGACATGGCGCGCCACATGGACCGGGTGTTCGCCCTGAAGGACAAGCGCCTGGTCGAGGTGACCACCAAGAACTGACCATGCCGCTGCATATCCAGACCCCGCTCGTTGAATCCCGCCCCCTCAGCGCCATCACCGGCCGCTCGGTGTGGCTGAAGTTGGATGCGATGCAGCCCTCCGGTTCGTTCAAGCTGCGCGGAATCGGCGCGGCCGGGGAGCACTACGTCAAGGTCGGCAAGCGGCGGTTCGTGTCATCGTCGGGCGGCAATGCCGGTATCGCCGTGGCTTACGTCGGCCGCAAGCTTGGCGTTCCGGTCGTGGTCGTGGTTCCCGAGTCCACCACCGAACTGGCCAAGAGCCTGATCCGCCAGGAAGACGCCGAGGTCATCGTCCACGGCGCCACCTGGATGGAAGCCAACGCCCACGCCCAGTCGCTGGTCGATGACGCCACGGCCTTCATCCATCCCTTCGACAATCCGCTGCTCTGGGCCGGTCACGCCAGCATGATCGACGAGGTCGCCCAGGCCGGCGAAAGCTTCGACGCCGTGGTCCTGTCCGTGGGCGGCGGCGGGCTCATGTCCGGCATCGTCGAGGGTCTGGACCGCAATGGCCTGAAGACGCCCGTGATCGCCGTCGAGACGGAGGGGGCGGCTTCGCTCTATCGCGCCGTTGAAGCTGGCCATCCCATCGAACTGCCCGCCATCACCAGCATCGCCACGACGCTGGGCGCCAAACAGGTCTGCCAGCAGGCCTTCGACCTGACCCGGACCCACGACATCCGCTGCGCTCTGGTATCGGACAAGGCCGCGCTCACCGCCTGCGCGCGGTTCCTGGACGATCACCGTATCCTGGTCGAGCCGGCCTGCGGCGCCGCGCTGGCGATGGCTTACGACAAGGCGCCGGCGCTGGATGGCTTCGGAAAGATTCTGATGGTCGTCTGCGGCGGCGCGACCGCCAGCCTGGAACAGATCCGGCAGTGGGCGGCCGCGTCGAGCTGAAGCAGACCTAGCCGCACACGCGCTCTTCAACGCTCGCCGTCAGGGCATCGACCTTTCCGCCCGCATTGTTCCAGAACACCCGGGCCACCCACAGACATCGGCCAGCTTCAAAGGAGCGGTCGGCGTAGAACTGGACCCGGCCAGCGGTTTCACCCCAGCCGGTCGGGGCGACGGCCTGCTTGGGCAGATTGGGGTGGAACAGGTTGGCCTTGGGCGCAAATCCCTGTCGGACCAGGTCGTCGACCAGAGCCTTCGCCTCTGAGCCCCTGGGGTGGGCTGCGCCGACACGGTCGGCCAGACTCTGTCCCAGCTCCGCGGCGGTCGTCCCGTCGAGCTTCTCCAGAAATGGCGGCCCACCCTGGGCGCTCGCCGCGCTGGTTATGACCGACGCAAGGACAACGGCGCCAAAAGTAGCGCTTCTCAGTGATCGCACGACGGGGGCCCCCACAGGACTGGCGTCAAGACGCCCATCCTAGACGAGGTTCTCACACAACGGAAATGCTGGCCCTAAAACGCCGTCTGCATCTCGCGGATGAAGACCGTGGTGGCCTTGAGGCGCTCGAGCACCTTCTCGTCCATGGCCAACTTCTGGTCCAGCTGCGGATCGATGCGCTGCAGCACCACGGTCACGCCCAGCGCCTCCAGCTGGGTCGCGATGGCCGCGATCACGGAGGTCTTGCCGGTGTGTTCCTTGCCGGACACTTCGATCGTTACGTCATACATGCCGCTCTCCAGTCGTGTGGCAGGCGAATTTCATGATGGCGCTATCACGCTTTCATGACGAGTCCGCAACAGCGGGCTTGTGGATTCCGTGGGCGAAAAAAAGTTCTTGTGGAGAGAACAAAAGGAGAATAGAACAAACTGGGAACTGAAGGAGAGAACGATGGTTCGGTTGGCTCGTGAATCGATGGCGCTTGCGTCCGTGGTCGGGTTCGTTTGGATGATGTGTTCGGTGGCGCATCTGGTCGCGTGAGTCGTGGCGGCCGTTGAAATGGAGGAATGAGAGATGGCTGGGAGCGCGGGCGAGGGGTTTGTCCACCTGCGGGTTCGCTCGGCCTATTCCATCCTCGAAGGCGCCATGAAGGCCGAGGCGATCGGCCCCTTGGCGGCCAAGCTCGGCATGCCGGCGGTAGCGCTTACGGATCGCGCCAACCTGTTCGGGGCGCTGGAGTTTTCCGTCGATACCAAGGACACCGGCGTCCAGCCCATCGTCGGCGTAGCCCTGCCAGTGACCGGCATCGGCGAGGGTCCGCCGCAGCGCTGGGCGAGGGTTCCGACGATCGTCCTGCTGGCCCAGAATGAGGCCGGCTATCGCAACCTGATGACCCTGTCCTCGTCGGCCTATCTGGACATCGGCGACGCCGCCGAGCCGGGCGTGCCCTGGGCCAAGGTGGTCGAGAATTCGGAAGGGCTGATCCTGCTTTCGGGCGGGCCGGACGGGCCGATCGACCCCTTGTTCGCCGTCGGTCGGGCGGCGGAAGCCAACGCCGCCCTGGCCGAGATGAACAGGGTGTTCGGCCACCGCTTCTATATCGAACTGCAGCGGCATGAGTTGGCGTCGGAAGCCGCCGCCGAGCCGGGCCTGGTCGCCTTCGCCTATGAGAATGATGTGCCGTTGGCGGCCACCAACGACTGCTACTTTGCCGACGCGAAGATGTATGAGGCGCACGATGCGCTGCTCTGCATTTCCGACGCGACCTTCGTCGGCGAGGCGGATCGGCGCAAGGTCACGGCCGAACACTGGTTCAAGCCCGCCGAGGCCATGCGCCGGCTGTTCGCCGAGCTGCCCGAGGCCTGCGACAACACCCTGGAGATCGCCCGCCGCTGCGCCTTCATGGTCAAGAAACGCGATCCCATCCTGCCGCGCTTCCCCACCACCGGTGGCCGCAACGAAGCCGAGGAAATGGCCCACCAGGCCCGGGAGGGGCTCAAAGGTCGTCTCGCCGCCATCAAGGCCTCGACCATCGCCCTCGCCGCCACGGAGGAGGCCTATTGGGAGCGGCTGGAGCGGGAGATCGGGGTCATTACCCACATGGGTTTCCCCGGCTACTTCCTGATCGTGTCGGACTTCATCAAATGGGCCAAGGACCGGGATATTCCAGTCGGGCCGGGGCGGGGGTCCGGCGCCGGCTCCCTGGTGGCCTGGTCGCTGCTGATCACCAACCTCGACCCGCTTCGCTACGGGCTTCTGTTCGAGCGATTCCTCAATCCCGAGCGGGTTTCGATGCCGGACTTCGACATCGACTTCTGCCAGGAGCGGCGGGGCGAGGTGATCCGTTATGTGCAGGAGAACTATGGCGCCGACAGGGTGGCTCAGATCATCACCTTCGGCACCCTGCAGGCGCGGGCGGTGCTGCGGGATGTAGGCCGGGTGATGCAGTTGCCGCTGGGCATGCTCGACCGGCTGGCCAAGATGATCCCCAACAATCCGGCCAACCCGACCACCCTGGCCCAGGCGATTGAGATCGAGCCGCGGCTGAAGCAGGCGCGCGATGAAGATGAGTCCGTGGCCGAGCTGCTGGAAACCGCGCTTCAGCTCGAAGGTCTCTACCGCAACGCCTCGACCCACGCCGCCGGCGTGGTGATCGGCGACCGGCCGCTGACCGAGCTGGTGCCGCTGTATCAAGACCCTCGCTCGGACGTGCCGGCGACCCAGTTCAACATGAAGTGGGTAGAGAGCGCAGGCCTGGTGAAGTTCGATTTCCTGGGCCTGAAGACCCTGACGGTGCTGCAGCGTGCGTTGCAGCACCTGAAGAAGCGCGGCGAGGTGGTGAACCTGGACCTGCTGCCGTTGGACGACGTGGCCACCTATGAGCTGATGTCCTCGGGCCAGACGGTCGGGGTGTTTCAGTTTGAAGGCCAGGGTATGCGCGACACCCTGCGCAAGGCGCGGCCAGGTTCGATCGAGGATGTCACCGCCCTCGGCGCCCTCTACCGGCCGGGGCCGATGGACAACATCGACTCCTTCGTTGATTGCAAGTTCGGCCGCAAGCCGATCGACACCCTGCACCCGTCGCTGGCGGAGGTGCTGAACGAGACCTACGGCATCATCGTCTACCAGGAACAGGTGATGCAGATCGCCCAGATCCTGGCAGGCTACAGCCTGGGCGAGGCCGATCTTTTGCGGCGGGCCATGGGCAAGAAGAAGAAGGAGGAGATGGACCAGCAGAAGGTCCGTTTCGTCTCCGGCGCTAGCGAGAAGGGCATTCCCGCCGCCCAGTCCAGCGCCATCTTCGAACTGGTGGCCAAGTTCGCCGGCTACGGCTTCAACAAGAGCCACGCGGCGGCTTACGCGGTGATCTCCTACCAGACCGCCTGGCTGAAGACGAACGCGCCGGTGGAGTTCTTCGCGGCCTCCATGAGCCTCGACATCTCCAACACCGACAAGCTGGCGGTCTTCTACCAGGACGCCCGCCGCTCCAATGTGAAGATCAGGCCGCCGGACGTGAACCGGTCCGGCGCGGACTTCGAGGTGGAAGATGGCGAGGTGCTCTATGCCCTCGGCGCCATCCGCAACGTCGGCCTGCAGGCGATGGAGCATCTGGTGCAGGTGCGGGAGGAGGGGGGCCGCTTCCGCGACATCTTCGACTTCGTCGAGCGGGTCGATCCCAAACAGGTCAATCGCCGGGCGATGGAGAACCTCGCCCGGGCCGGCGCCCTGGACAGCCTGCTGCCCAACCGGGCGCAGATCATCGCCTCGGGCGAAACCCTGTCGGCCTATGGGCAGAGCGTCGCCGCTGATCGCGCTTCGGACCAGACCACCCTGTTCGGCGAAGTGAGCGAGGCCCCAAAGCCGCGCCTTACCCAGCGCGATCCGTGGCCGGAGACCGAGCAGCTCGACGAAGAGCGGGCCGCGGTGGGCTTCTACCTTACTGGCCATCCGCTGGAGGCGATGAGCGAGGCTTTGCGCCGCCGCCGCTCGACGCTGATGACCGACGCCATCACCCAGGCGGAAAACGGCACGGAAGCCTTCCGCATGGCCGGCATCGTCCGTCGGCGGCAGGAACGCGCCTCGGCGCGCACGGGAGACAAGTTCGCCTTCGTCACCCTGTCCGATCCCACCGGCGAGTACGAGGTGATGTTCCCGCCCGAACAGCTGCGCAAATGCCGCGAGGTGCTGGAGCCCGGCAAGGCAGTGTCGATCAAGGTCAGGGCCAAGTTCTCCGACGGCGAAGTCCGCTTCTTCGGCGACGACGCCGAGCCGCTGGAAAAGGCCCTGGAAGGCGCGGTGGCGGCCTTGCGTGTCCACCTCGCGCCCGGATCGGTGGAGATGGAGTCGCTGCGCAAGCGGCTCCAGCCCGCCGCCGGCGCCGAACGCGGCGGCGACGTCATCCTGGTCGCCGGTCTCGGCGGCGGCCGGGAGGTCGAGCTTAAGCTCCCGGGCCGATACGCCCTCGACCCAGCTTTGCGGAGCGCGCTCAAGACCGCGCCGGGGGTGGCGTTCCTGGAAGAGGTATAAGGCTCAAAAAATCCGCTCATCCCGGCGAATGCCGGGACCCAGATCATATGGCTCTGTCCTGTCATGTCCTTCTACACCTACATAGTCGCCAACCGCCGCAACGGCGCGATCTATACCGGCATGACCGACGACATCGCGGTCCGGGTCCATCAGCATAAGACCAAAGCCTTCAAGGGGTTCAGCGCGCGGTACGGCTGCGACAAGCTGGTCTGGTATCAGGTCTGCGAAACCCGCGAAGGCGCTTACTTCCGTGAGCGGCAAATCAAGGAATGGCGTCGTAGCTGGAAGCTGAAACTGATCGAAGAGCGCAATCCGACTTGGATCGATCTCTACGAAACGCTCAACGCATAGGCCGGCGCCTTATGATCTGGGTCTCGGCATTCGCCGGGATGAGCGGTGTTTTAGCTTGGGGTCAGCCCCCCTTTCTCCTTGCAATCCGCACCCCCACCGCCTACATCGCGCCCCATCACACACGCAGGCGTTCGGCGGTTCGTGGGTCAATCCCTGCGAATTCACCGTTCCGGTCCTTCGTTTCAGGTCTAGGCCTGGCCCGAGGGTAAGCTTGCGGAGGCGCACCGGAAGAAGGAAAAATTTTTATGGCGCTTCCTGAATTCTCCATGCGTCAGCTCTTGGAAGCTGGCGCTCACTTCGGCCACCAGACGCACCGGTGGAACCCGAAGATGGAACGTTACATCTTCGGCTCGCGGGCCAACATCCACATCATCGACCTGTCGCAGACCATCCCGTTGCTGCACCAGGCCCTGGTCAAGGTTCGCGAAGTCGCCGCCGGCGGCGGCCGCATCCTGTTCGTCGGCACCAAGCGCCAGGCGTCGGACCCGGTGTCCATCGCCGCCAAGCGCTGCGCCCAATACTACGTCAATCACCGCTGGCTCGGCGGCACCCTGACCAACTGGCGCACCATCTCGGGCTCGATCGCCCGTCTGCGCGAGCTGGAAACCGTACTCGACGGCAGCGGCGAAGGCCGCACCAAGAAGGAACTGCTGCAGCTGACCCGCGAACGCGAGAAGCTGGAATTGTCCCTGGGCGGTATCAAGGACATGGGCGGCATCCCCGACCTGATGTTCGTGATCGACACCAACAAGGAAGGCATCGCCATCCAGGAAGCGCGCAAGCTCAACATCCCGGTTGTCGCCATCCTCGACACCAACTGCGATCCGGCCGGCATCACCTACCCGATCCCGGGCAACGATGACGCCGCCCGCGCGCTGCAGCTCTACTGCGACCTGATCGCGGACTCGGTCCTCGACGGCCTCACCGAAGGCCAGGCTGCCCTCGGCGTCGATATCGGCGCCTCGGAAGCCCCGTCGGAGCCGGCGTTGAAGATGGTTTCCGAACCGGTCGCTAAGCCGATCCCCGAACCCGTCGCTAAGGCGCCCGCCGCTGAAGCGCCTGTCGCCGCGGCGCCGGTCGTAGAAGCCCCGGCCGCTGAAACGCCCGTCGCCGAAGCCCCAGCCGCTGAAGCGCCCGTCACGGGGACCGAAGAAGAACCGGCCGCCGAGCCCGCGCTGAGCGCCGAAGACCAGTAGTCGTTTCGCCAGTCCGTCACGGACTCGGCGCCTATTGAAAACAAGCCGGTCGGCCCCATTTGGCGCCGACCGGCTTCAACCTTGTTTAATCTGGAGAACCGCCATGGCGGAGATCACAGCTGCCCTCGTCAAGGAACTGCGCGAAAAGTCCGGCGTAGGCATGATGGACTGCAAGCGCGCTCTGCAGGAGAACGCCGGCGACATGGAAGCCTCCATGGACTGGCTGCGCACCAAAGGCCTGGCCAAGGCCGCCAAGAAGGCCGACCGCATCGCCGCCGAAGGCCTTGTGGCCGTGGCTCTGCGCAATGACGGCGCCGGCATGACCGGAACCGCCATCGAGCTCAACGCCGAAACCGACTTCGTCGCCCGCAACGAGCTGTTCCAGAGCGCCGCGCGGCAGGTCGCCAAGGTCGCCCTCGACGTGGACGGCGGCGTCGATGACATCGCGGCCGCCAAGACGCCGAACGGCGAAAGCGTGTCCGAACACATCACCCACCTGATCGCGACCATCGGCGAGAACATGCAGCTGCGCCGCGCGGCCCGCTTCGTCGTGGGCCAGGGCGCCATCGCGGCCTACGTCCACAACGCCACCGCGCCGGAAGTCGGCCGCATCGGCGTGCTGGTGGCCATCGAAGGCGCCGGCGACCAGGCCACGATCCAGGAAGTCGGCCGCAAGATCGCCATGCATGTGGCGGCGACCGCGCCCCTGTCGCTGACCACCGACGATCTCGACTCCGCGGCGATCGACAAGGAACGCGCCATCTTCACCGAACAGGCGCTGGCCTCTGGCAAGCCGCCCAACGTCGTCGAGAAGATGGTCGAGGGCCGGATCCGCAAGTTCTACGAGGAAGTCGTGCTGCTGAAGCAGGCCTTCGTCATGAACCCGGACCAGACCATCGAACAGCTGGTCGCCGAAACCGGCAAGTCGCTCGGCACGACGCTGACGGTGAAGGGCTTCGTGCGCCTCGCCCTCGGCGAAGGCGTCGAAAAGCCGCCGGAAGACTTCGCCGCCGAAGTCGCGGCCGTTTCCGGCCAAGGCTAAAGCTGAAACATATGATCGGCGCGGGCCGCGTTCTCCAGCGAGAGCGCGGCCTTCGCTTGTCTGGGACCGCGCTGCTGCGGCTTCATGACGCCTGCCCCCCAATGGGCGGTGCGTTCTAACCTTCCGCCGTGGATGACGCGTCAGGCCAGTTTGTTCCGACAAGTGACGAGCCTGACGACGCTCAGCTCGATCATTGGCTCCGGTCCTTGTTTCAGATCATGCTGGCGGAGCCTGTGCCGCCCCAGTTCCTCGATCTGGTCGAGCAGCTGGAAGCGGGCGGCGGAATTTAGGGTATTCTTACTCGCCCTCTTCGTCTGACTCTTCCTCGTCCAGCAGCTTCAGCAGCTTGACCCGCGCCCGGTTGACCCGGCTCTTGATGGTGCCGAGGGCGCAGCCGCAGATTTCCGCCGCTTCCTCGTAGGTCAACCCCGCCGCCCCCACCAAGATCAGGGCCTCGCGGTGCTCCGTCGGCAGCCGCTGCAAATTGGTCTGCAGGTTGAGCAGCGCCATGCTCCAGTCCTGTGTCGCCGGCGCGCTCAAGGTGGCGGCGTATTTGCCGGTCTCGTCGCTCACCTCGCGGCGCTTGCGCACCAGGCTGGTGTAGTAGGTGTTGCGCAAAATCGTGAACAGCCACGCGCGCAGGTTGGTGCCGGGCTCGAACCGGTCGCGATGCGCCCAGGCCTTGGTCAGCGCCTCCTGCACCAGGTCGTCGGCGTCCGCGGCGTTGTGACTTAGGGACCAGGCGAAGGCCCGCAGGGCCGGGATCAATGCGACGACGTCGTCGCGCCAGCTGACCAGGGTTTCCGTCATGCCGTCTCCGGGCCGGGTCGCGGTGGACGCTCGCTACGGGAAGGGCGCGGGGAGCAGATCGTCGCCATGAATCGCGCCTATTACAAAAGGCTGCTGACAATACGGTGGCCATAGGCCACGCGTGGTAGAGCTTCCTTTTTGAACGTTCCCTTCCCACATACGTTCCGACACGGTGGCCCCGATGAGGCGGTCGAATTTCGGGGGAGGGGCCGTGCCGCGCCCGATAATGACTTCAGACTTGACGGAGCTTGGCCTGTGACTCCCTCCGACGGTTCTACCCGCACAGCGGAATCTGCTCAACCAAGGGCTGTGAACGACTTGCTGCGCCGATACCTCGCGGTGCGGGCGGGGACGGCCGCGCTTGCCGAGCCCCTCTCCGCCGAAGACCAGACCGTGCAGTCGATGCCCGACGCCAGTCCGGTGAAATGGCACCAGGCGCACACCACCTGGTTCTTCGAAACCTTCCTGCTGACCCCGTTTGTGACCGGCTACCGGCCGTTCGATCCGCTGTTCGGCTATCTGTTCAACTCCTACTACGAAACTGTCGGCCCGCGCCGACCCAGGCCACAGCGAGGTCTGGTGACCCGGCCGTCGCTGGAGCGCGTGCGGGACTATCGCGCCCATGTGGACGAGGCGATGGCCGCGCTGCTGCAGGGCCCCTGCGCCACGACCCGTGAAGTCGAGGCCCTGGTCGAGCTGGGGCTGGCGCACGAGGAGCAGCATCAAGAATTGATCCTGATGGACGTGCTGCACCTGTTCGCCCAGATGCCCGGCTATCCCGCCTACCGGGACACCGCGCCGGCGGCCGTCGCCGATCCCGGTCCCATGGGCTTTGTGCCGTTCGAAGGCGGCGTGGTGCGCATCGGTCACGAGGGCGGCCGTTTCGCCTTCGATAATGAGGCGCCGCGCCACGATGCGCTGCTCGCGCCCTACAGCCTGGCAGACCGGCTGGTGACCAATGCCGAATGGATGGCCTTCATCGAGGATGGCGGCTATCGCCGGGCCGACCTCTGGCTCTCCGATGGCTGGGCCCAGGTGAGGGCGGAAGACTGGACCTGTCCGATCTATTGGCGCGAGCGCGAGGACGGCGCCTGGTCGGAGATGACGCTGGAGGGTCTGCTGCCGCTCGACCTTCACGCCCCCGTCTCGCATGTGAGCTTCTATGAGGCTGACGCCTACGCCCGTTGGGCCGGCTGCCGCCTGCCGTCGGAGGCCGAGTGGGAACATGCCGCCACCGCCGACGCACCCCTGCAGCAGATGCAGGACGTGCTGTGGCAATGGACCGGCAGCGCCTACAGTCCCTATCCGGGCTTTGTCCCCGGCCCCGGCGCGGTGGGCGAGTACAATGGCAAGTTCATGATCAACCAGATGGTCCTGCGCGGCGGCTGCGTCGCCACCCCCGCGGGCCATTCCCGCGCCACGTACCGCAACTTCTTCTATCCGCATCACCGCTGGCAGTTTTCCGGTGTGCGGCTGGCCCGCGACGCCGCCAGCGTCCGCGTTCAGGCCGATCCGGCGGCCGAGTTCCGCCGCGACGTGGTCGTCGGCCTGTCCGGCCAGCCCAAGCGCTTGTCCAGCAAATATTTCTACGACGAGCGCGGCTCGATGCTGTTCGAGGCGATTTGCGAGTTGGCGGAATACTACCCGACCCGGCAGGAGACGGCGCTGCTGACCAAGGCCGCGCCGGAGATCGCCCAGTACATCTCGCCAGGCGCCGCGCTGATCGAGTTCGGCTCCGGGGCCAGCACCAAGACCAAGCTGGTGCTCGACGCCGCGCCACAGATCGGGGTCTACATCCCGATGGATATCAGCGAGGATGCGCTGGAGCCGGCGGCGGCGGCCATCCGCTGGGCCTATCCGAACCTGACCGTGGCGCCCCTGGTCGGCGACTTCACCCAGCCGATCCACCTGCCGCCAGAAGCCAACGGCCGGCCGCGCACCGGCTTCTTCCCCGGCTCGACCATCGGCAACTTCACGCCCACCGACGCCGTCGCCTTCCTGAAGACCGCCAGGCGGCTGCTGGGCGAGGGCGCGCAGTTCATCGTCGGCGCGGATCTGGTGAAGGCGGAGGCGGTGCTGGTCGCGGCCTACGATGACGCGCGCGGGGTGACGGCGGACTTCAACCTGAATCTGCTCAAGCGGATCAATCGCGAGCTTGAGGGTGATATCGACCTCTCAGCCTTCGCGCACCGGGCGGTTTGGAACGCCGAGGAAAGCCGAATGGAGATGCATCTGGTGGCGAAGTCCGCCCAGACTTTCCGAGCGGCGGGCAGGACCTTCCAGATGGCGGCCGGCGAGACGATCCACACCGAGAACTCCTACAAATATACGCAAGAGAGCTTCGCCGCGATCGCGGCCCAGGCCGGGTGGCGGATCGGGGCTCATTGGATAAGCCCCGACCCCGCCTTCGCCGTCTTCCTGCTGCAGGACTTCTAGGTCTGCTCAGCGGGCGGGAGCGGCGGCCTCGGTCGTGCGTCGACGGCCGCCGCCGTGCGAAGCCTCGCCGCCCTTGCGTCCGGCGCTGGCGGCCAGGTCGCGGTCCTGGCTGAAGCTGCGCTTGTCGTCGGGTACGCTGGCGCCGCCTTTGCGGGCGATCTCCCGCTGGCGCTCCTTATCCATGGCGGCGAAACCTCGCCGGGCGGGCTTGCGGGTGCGGCTGTCTTGAACGCTCATAATAGGCTGCTCCTGTCGATTGGGGGGGCGCTCGGCCGCCTCATCGCGCACGGGCAAGGGTCGCTGTTCCCAGCGCCTTGGCAGGCGTCGCCAATGAAGGGTTTCGGGCAAGGTTCGCGATGCGAGTCGGGCAGCGCGTCCATGATGCTCATCGGCCGGATCCTTCGTACTCGGACCCCCCCGTAACAATCTACGCCCCTACTAGGTTCACAGCATCGCGCTGAATCATCGCGAAATCAGCCCTTTCCGCCTTTCAAGCTGAGCAAATTTCCGTGTGCGACTGAATCGCCTTACAATTTCGCGGCTTGGTCTTTAGCCGGCGGCGCGAAAACAGGCTTTGCCTTAGCCGACCAGATCGACACGATCGCGAATACTGCAAGCGACGGCGTGGGCGCGACCTAGATCAGGCCGCGCCGCGCCAGTTCGGCGACGATCTCTTCAGCCGCGTCGGCCGCGGTCTTCTCCTGGGTCGCGATCACCAGCTCGGCCGCCTCCGGCGCCTCATAGGGCGAGGAGATGCCGGTGAAGTTGGCGATCTGGCCGTCCAGCGCCTTGGCGTAAAGGCCCTTCGGGTCCCGCGCTATGCAGTCGTCGATCGGCGTGTCGATGAAGATTTCCAGGAACTCGTCGGCGCTGAACATCTCCCGCACCATCCGACGTTCGTCGCGGAAGGGCGAGATGAAGGACGACAGCACGATCGAGCCGGCTTCCACGAACAGCTTGGAGACCTCGCCCACCCGGCGGATGTTCTCCACCCGCTCGGCGTCGGTGAAGCCCAGGTCGCGGTTCAGCCCGTGACGGACATTGTCGCCATCCAGCAGGAAGGTGCGCACGCCGCGTTCAAACAGCTCCCGTTCGACGAGGTTGGCGATGGTCGACTTGCCGGAGCCGGACAGGCCGGTGAACCACAGCACCGCCGGCTTGTGGCCGTTCAGCCGCTCACGGTCCTCGCGGCCCACCAGCAGGGCCTGGCGATGGATATTGGCCGCTCGGCGCAAGCCGTGATCGATCATCCCCGCGCCCACAGTGGCGTTGGTATAGCGATCGATCAGGATGAAGGCGCCGGTTTCGCGGTTGTCGGCATAGGCGTCGAAGGCCACGGATTCGGCGGCCGAGAAATTGCCGACCCCGATCTCGTTCAGCGACAGGGTGCGGGCGGCGAAATTCTCCAGGGTATCGACATCGACCCGGTGCTTCAGCGCCGTCATCTTCACCGGCACATAGCGGGATCCGATCCGCATCAGATAGGGGCGGCCCGGCAGCATGGGCTCATCGCCCATCCACAGCAGGTGGGCGGCGAACTGGTCGGCTACTTCCGGCCGGGCGCTGGGCGTGGCCAGCAGGTCGCCTCGCGCCACGTCGATCTCATCCGTCAGGGTCAGGGTGACGGCGTCGCCGGCGCGGGCTTCGGCCAGGTCGCCGTCATAGGTGACGATGCGGGCAACGGTGCTCTCGCGGCCCGAGGCCGCCACCGTGATCTTGTCTCCCGGTCGCACGATCCCCGAGGCTATGGTGCCGGAGAAGCCGCGGAAATCCAGGTTGGGCCGGTTCACCCATTGGACCGGAAAGCGGAGCGGCTTGGCCGCCGCGTCGCTCTCCACATCCACGGTCTCCAGATGCTCGACCAGGGTCGGGCCAGTGTACCAGGGCGTATGTTCGGAGCGGACGGTGACGTTGTCGCCATAGCGAGCCGACAGGGGCACGGGGACGATGCTGGCGAACCCCAGGTCCTTGGCGAAGGCCATGTATTCATCGACGATCTGGTCGAACACCGCCTGGCCATAGCCGGCGATGTCGATCTTGTTCACCGCCAGGGCGATGTGGCGGATGCCCAGCAGCGAGCAGATATAGCTATGCCGCTTGGTCTGGGTCAGCACGCCCTTGCGCGCGTCGATCAGGATCACCGCCAGGTCGGCGTTGGACGCGCCGGTAGCCATGTTGCGGGTGTACTGCTCGTGCCCGGGGGTGTCGGCGACGATGAAGCCCCGGCGATGGGTGGCGAAGAAGCGGTAGGCCACATCGATGGTGATGCCCTGCTGCCGTTCGGCCTCCAGGCCGTCCACCAGCAGCGCCAGGTCCAGGTCTTCGCCCGTGGTGCCGTGCCGCTTGCTGTCGCGCTCCAGCGCGGCCAGCTGGTCATCCAGGATCAGCTTGGAGTCATAGAGCAGCCGGCCGATCAGGGTCGACTTGCCGTCGTCCACCGACCCGCAGGTCAGGAACCGCAGCAGGCTTTTCTGCGCACCCGGGTTGGTCACGGTCGTGGTCGGTTTGGTCTCGAGCAGCGCGCCGTCCATCAGAAATAGCCCTCGCGCTTCTTCTTCTCCATCGACGCGGACTCATCCACGTCGATCAGCCGGCCCTGGCGTTCGGAGGTGCGGCTCGCCCGCATCTCGCCGATGATGTCGTCCAGGGTCTCTGCATGGCTCTCCACGGCCGCGCTGAGCGGGTAGCAGCCCAGGGAGCGGAACCGCACCCAACGGGTCTGCTCGGCCTCGCCGGGTAAAAGCGGCATGCGGTCGTCGTCGCGCATGATCAGAACGCCGTCGCGCTCCACCACCGGTCGGGGCGCGGCGAAATACAGCGGCACCACCGGGATGGCCTCGGCGCGGGTGTATTCCCAGATGTCGAGCTCGGTCCAGTTGGACAGGGGGAAGACCCGGATGGTCTCGCCCTTGTTGATACGGGTGTTGTAGAGCCGCCAAAGCTCCGGCCGCTGGTTGCGCGGGTCCCAGACGTGCCCGGCCGAGCGGAAGGAGAACACCCGCTCCTTGGCCCGGCTCTTTTCCTCGTCGCGCCGGGCGCCGCCGAAGGCTGCGTCGAAACCATACTTGTCCAGCGCCTGTTTCAGCGCCTCGGTTTTCATCACCTGGGTGTGCACCGAGGAGCCTGAGGCGATGGGATTGATGCCCCGATCGACCCCGTCCTGGTTGGTATAGACCAGCAGATCGACGCCATACTTTTCCGCGATGGTGTCGCGGTGGCGGATCATGTCGGCGAACTTCCACTTGGTATCCACGTGCAGCAGCGGGAACGGCAGCTTGGACGGATAGAAGGCTTTGGCGGCCAGGTGCAGCATCACGCCGCTGTCCTTGCCGATGGAATAGAGCATCACCGGGTTGTCGAAGGCCGCGGCGACTTCGCGCATGATCTCGATGGATTCCGCCTCCAGCGCTTTCAGGTGCGCTGAAAGCGGCGGCCTTGCGGCGGCGGGGGGCTGAACCAGGACCGACATCGGTGAAGAACTCCGATCCGTCAAAGCCAATTCCTCCGGATCATGGGGTGCAGATAGTCCGTCCAAAGCCAAGATGCAGCCAAACTTAATCTCGACCAAGCCCCAGATAAGCTAAAGGGGCAGCAGCACCCGCGCCGTCAATCCGCCGCCGTCGCGGTTGGCCAGGGTGGCGTCTCCCCCGTGGGCGCGGGCGATGGAGCGGACCACGGCCAGGCCGAGGCCGATCCCGCCCGTTTCCCGCGAGCGCGACCCTTCCGCCCGATAGAAGGGCTCGAACACCTTCTCCAGCGCCGCGCCGGGCAGGCCCTTGCCGGCGTCATCGATCTCCACCACGGCGAACTGGCTGCTGGGATAGACCCGCACGCGGGCTTGGCGGCCGAACTTGATGGCGTTGTCCAGCAGGTTGTTGAACAGCCGGCGCAGGGCGACCGGATCGCCATCCACCACCACACGCTCGGCCCGCTCGACCTGGACGTCGAAGCCGGTCTCGCTCATCTCGTCCGACAGGCTTTCCAGCAGGGATGACAGCTCCAGCCGGGTGCGTTCGGCGGGGCGGGTGGCGTCGCGGACGAAGGCGAGGGCGCCGGTGATCATCGCCTCCATCTCGGCGATGTCGGAGGACATCTTGGCGCGAACATCCTCCGGCGCCCCCTCGACCCGGAAGCGCAGGCGGGTGAGGGGGGTGCGCAGGTCGTGGGCGATGGCGCCGACCATGGCGGTGCGGTCTTCGACATAGCGCGCCAGCCGCTCCTGCATGTCGTTGAAGGCGCGGACGGCGACGGCGATCTCGGAGGGGCCGGCGACAGTCAATGGCGGCGAGCGGGGGTCGCGTCCGAACCGCTCGGCGGCCTGCGCGAACAGGGCGATCGGCCGCGCCATGCGCCGGGCGAACAGATAGGCGATCGGAGACAGGAGCAGGGTGGTCAAAAAGAACCACAGCATGGTCGACAGCTGCCATTGGCTGATGTGCAGCGACGGCTGCGGCTCGACGATCAGCCAGCGCCCGTCCGGCCGCCGCACGCCGACCTTGAACGGCGCGAACAGCACATGCTCCAGGCTGGTCTGGCCGTTCTTGGCCAACTCATCCCGCACCAGACGGAAGGCGCGCCGGTCGGCATACCGGCCGACCTCGGTGATGATCAGCAGGCGGTCGGTCTTCACACTCGATTCGGCGGACAGCTCCGACAGCATCGCCGGCGGCGCCGATGACTGGGTCGAGCCCAGCTGCAGCGACTTGATGGTGGGCGGCGTGAGGCTGAGCCTCGCCACCAGCGGGCGCCGCTGCCCGACAAGGGGCGAGGGTTGGCCTTTGACCACCTGGGCGATTTCGCTGATGCGGTAGAAGTCCGGCGTCGGCGGCGGCAGGTTGAAGGTGATCAGCAGGTTGATCACCGATGCGGCCAGCAGGCTGACGACGACCAGAGCCAGCAGTTGGGCGAACAGGCTGGCGGTCGGGAGCCGGCGGCTCGTCGACCTCATACCCGCTGGACCCTCGCGTTGAAGAGGTAGCCTTCGTTACGGATGGTGCGGATCAGTTCGATGCCGCCGGAGCCGTCGTCCAGCTTCTTGCGCAGGCGGCTGATCTGCACGTCGATGGCGCGGTCATAGGCGTCGCTGTCCGGTCCGCGGGCCAGATCCAGCAGCCGGTCGCGCGTCAGCACCCGTTGCGGCCGCTCGACGAAGGCGCGCAGCAGGGTGAATTCGCCGCTCGACAGATTGACGATCACGCCTTGTGGCGAGCGCAGTTCGCGGCGCACCAGATCCAGCCGCCAGCCGGAGAATTCGCAGCCGGCGCCCAACTCGCCTTCGCTGGGGCGGGGCTCCTGGCGGCGACGCAGCACCGCGCGGACGCGAGCCAGCAGTTCGCGGGGATTGCAGGGCTTGGGCAGGTAGTCGTCCGCGCCCAGCTCCAGCCCGACAATGCGGTCGGTCTCCTCGCCCATGGCGCTGAGCATGATGATGGCCGGCCCGTCGGGCCCGGCGAGCCGGCGGCAGATCGCCAGCCCGTCTTCGCCCGGCAACATGACGTCGAGCACCACCAGGTCCACAGGCCCCCTCGCCAGGACCGCCTCCATCTCGGAAGCGTCGCCGGCGGTCTCCACGACATAGCCGTGGCGGCCCAGGAATTCGGAGACCACGTCCCGGATGCCCGGATCGTCGTCCACCATCAGAATGCGCACCGCCGGACCGCCGTCCGGACGCGTCGCGCCGCGTTCCATTGCAAGCTCCATGGGCTAAACTATCGCATTTGGCCGTAACGCATGGATTTCAAAATTGAAACAGCGACTTCGCGCCCGAGGGCGTATCGGGCGAGCGGTTAGATCGAGGGGCCGAAACTCTCTTATGCTTCGACAACCTCAGCTTGAGGATTTCTACTGGCCTTTCGGTAGGCCACATCCTGAGCTTGTCGAAGGAGAGGCCGGCCCATAGGTCGGCGTAAGAGGCGCAGGAATGACGAAGGCGCGCAGGCGATGACCAAGACTCCGACACCCCTCGTCGTCTGCTTCGGCGAGATGCTGCTGCGCCTCGCGCCGCCGGGCCGCGAACTGCTGTTGCAGACCCCCAGGTTCGAGGCCGCGTTTGGCGGCGCCGAAGCCAATGTCGCCGTGGGACTGGCGCGTCTGGGCGGGCGCTCGCGGATGGTGACCGTCCTGCCTGACAACGCCATCGGCCAGGCCGCGGCGGCCGAACTCAGGCGTTGGGGCGTCGATGACAGCCGGCTGCGGTTCGCGCCCGGCCGGATGGGTCTCTACTTCCTTACCCCCGGCGCCGTGCTGCGGCCGGCCGAGGTGCTCTACGACCGAAGCGGCAGCGCCTTCGCCGATGCGGCGGCGGACCTGATTGATTGGAACGTCGAACTGGCGGACGCCGCCTGGCTGCACATCTCCGGCATCACCCCGGCGACCGGGGCCAATGGCGCGGCGGCGGCGCTGCGGGCGGTCCGGGCGGCGCGGCGACTGGGCGTGCAGGTCTCCTTCGACGGCAACTTCCGCTCCAAGGTCTGGGGCGAGCGGATCGGTGAGGCGCCGGCTATCCTGCGCGACCTCCTGGCCCACACCGATATCGGCTTCATCGATGAGCGCGACATCGGCCTGATCCTCGGCAAGCCGTTCGATGATCACAGCGCGGCCGTGGATGCGGCGTTCGACGCCTTCCCGGAGCTCCAGATCGTCGCCTCGACCAGCCGGGTGGTGATCGGCCCGGGCGAGCACGATCTCTCCGCGCGAATGTCCACCCAGACGGAGCGCTTCGAAACCGGCGTCGTACGTCTGCGCGGCATCATCGACCGGGTAGGGGCGGGAGACGCCTTCTGCGCCGGCGTGCTGCACGGCTTGCTCACCGGCATCCCCGACCCTGACGCCTTGGCGCAAGGCCTGGCCTGTTGCGCCCTGAAGCATGGGATCGTGGGTGATTTCCCGCTGATCGATCCTGGCGGCGTGGCCGGGCTTTCGGCGGAGCCTGGAGATCTAAGGCGATAAGCCGGGGTGCTGACCAAGGGTTGAGCGGTGATCGATTTCCATGTCAGGAATAGCGCGCTCGGGCTGGACGTTTTGGCGAAAAAGGGCGGACGAAATGAAGATCATCCTGTGGACGGCGCTTATCGCGATTACGGTGCCGCTGCTTGGCCCTATCCGCGCGCGCGCGCAAACGAACCTGCCGCATGTGCCGACCGAGGCGCAGCTCGCTGCATCCGCAACGGCGACCTACCCATCTGGCGTGGTCCTTGACGACTACGCGTCGGGCTTGGGGGCCGGGCCCTTGCAATACCAGCCGCTGACCCTGACTTGCTCGGCGAACGGCTACGTCAACGATGGCGGCTCATGTATCAACGACACTTCCGGGGACGGCAATTCGTGGCTGGCCAAGCCGCTCAATTCGACGATGGACGTCCTCAGCTTTGGCGCGCGGGGCGATGCAAAGCTCATCTGGAGCACCGCCAACGCGATCACCACCACGAGCGGAAGCCCGAACCTCTCGGTCAGCGGCGTCACCTTCACTTCCGCCGATATCAACAAACTGGTCGCCTTGCCGGGCGCCGGGACGGGCGGCGCCCCGTTCCTGACCACGATCAGCAACGTCAGCGGCGGCAACGCGGTCCTGACGGCCAACGTGCCGAACGGCGGCCATCCACAGTTCACTGTCGGACTCCAGGTCGAAACAGCGGGTACGCTTTGTGTGCCTGGCGACGTTTTGAGTTTCACGAACGGCGTCTATTCGGCCCCGACGAAGGGGACCGTCCTCGCTTGCAAGGCGGTGGGAATGTCTACTGTCGCCGCGGCGGGCAGCGGCGGCACGCCGAGCGGCGCGAATGGCACCATAGCCTACGGCACAACCGGCAACGGCATTCGCGTCGTTCTGAACGTGACCATCAGTTCGGGCGGCGCGTTGACGGCCGTCAACTCGATTGTCGATGGGGGTAACTATACGTCGAACCCGACCAGCCTGGCCGCCGAACCGATTGACGGGGTTGGCGTGCCGTCGGGCGCTAAGGTCGTGCTGGCGATGGGCGTTGCGACGATCAATCCCGCGACCCAACCGGGAGTCTATTCCTCCTATCCCACGACAGCTGGCTGCACGTTTTCGGCGACGTTCTGCTCCTATTCAACGACAGGATCAGAGGCTGGATTCTCCGCGATTGGCTGGGGAGAATACACCAACGGCACGCTCATTTACTCCACCGATGACGGTCCGGCGCTTCAGGCGGCGTTGAATTGGGCCGGGACTAACGGCGCCAGTCTAAGTCTCCCGAGCCGAATGTTCGGCATCGGCGAGACCATTGATGAGACCGGCAATTCATCGACGGTGCAAGGAAAGGGCGGGCGCCTCGACCCGACGGTCTATTATGCCGCAAGTGGATCGATCATTCAGTGGATAGGGTCGGTCGGCGGCAATGTGCTGGTGTGGGGTCCGACTCCGGGCGCCGCCGCCATCTCAGCCTCCAACAACAAGCTCGCCGGGGTGAGCATCCAGTGCGGCATCCCGATCAACAGCGGCTTGTTTGGTGGTGAAGCGCAGCCTGTCGCGGCCTACGGTCTCCAAGTGTTAAGCGAAAGAACCATCATTATCGATCAGGTGCAGACCCAGGAGTGTTCTACCGCGGGCCTCTACACCAGCGCGATCGCCGTCGGGATGATGGGTAGTAACCTCGACACCATTGGCGGGACCTTCACCAACCTGTCGCATGAGAACATGCTGCCGGCCGACGGATATGGATATTGGCTGGGCGGAAACTCACATGGCGACACCGACTATGCGCACTTCGACAACATAAGCGGCGTCTATATGGGCGCGCCGTCCATGCGCGTTCAGTCGATCGACAACAACTACCTCAATCGGCTGCATTTCGCCCCTCGTCCCAACAGCGCTTGGGCTTACGGACTTGATATCACCGCTGACCTGAATGGATGCAGCGGGGCTTGTCCCGACCAATCAACCACCTTGACGGTCGATGGCGTCTCCACAACCTCGATCGTCAGGGGCGAAGAAGCGTCCGCCGCGCCGCCTGAAAAAATATATCTTCGGACATTTGACTACGGCAACTCGGTCCCGGTCGTCGTGGCTCGGGGAACAGGTGAAGACGCCTACTATGACCTGCCACTGATAACCGCTTGGTACCCTGTTCTCACCTATAGCGGCGGCGCTGCGGTTTCTTGGACGCAGGTGGCGGCGCAATATTCGCGTGTCGGCAAGCAGGTCTGCTATTCTCTGACCGGATATCTCACTTATACCGCTGCCCCTAACTATCTCTACTTCACGTTGCCATCTCTTCCAGAAGGAAACGCGCAAGGATTGGCTTGGGAAACGAATACAGGGCACACCTTCTTGGCCAGCATGAACCAGGGCTACACCATGGGAATGTTCGTCAATGGCAGCGTGTCGAGCGCCGATTACATCAATATCCTCAATGCCTGCTACGCGGCCTACTAGGCTTGTGAACCTTGGGGACTTGAAGGCCTGTTGTACGCGACGGCATGGTCCAGCAGGGCGCCGGCGACGCCGTTGTCCGGGAAGCCTGGGGCGATGAGAGAGGCGAGCCGAGCTTTTGCCATCGGAAAGGTGGCGCGAATGACGGGACTTGAACCCGCGACCTCCGGCGTGACAGGCCGGCGCTCTAACCAACTGAGCTACATCCGCGTACCAGCGCGGGCCTATCGAAGCTGGCCCGGCGCGAGGGGCGTGACATAGGTCGTGCCGGCGCCTCATGTCAACTCATGTGCAGCCGGGATTTGCATGCTTTCAAACCCCTTGCGGCGTTTGAACCCAGGCAAGGCTTGGTCTACAACGCCCCGACTCTCGCACCGACCCTATAAAGGCCGTCATGAACGCCTTCCTGCTTCAGTACCTGCCGCTGGTGATCTTCCTCGCGGTTGGCGCGGCCCTCGGGCTGATATTCTTCGCCCTGCCTCTGGTCTGGTCGCCGCAAGCGCCCGATCCGGAAAAGAACTCCGCCTACGAATGCGGTTTCAACGCCTTCGATGACGCGCGAATGAAGTTCGACGTGCGATTCTATCTGGTCTCCATCCTCTTCATCATCTTCGATCTGGAAGTGGCCTTCCTCTTCCCCTGGGCCGTGGCGCTGATGAAGCTGCCGCACCAGACCCAGGTCTTCTCCTTCTGGTCGATGATGTGCTTCCTGGGCGTGCTCACCGTGGGCTTCATCTACGAATGGAATAAGGGAGCCCTGGAATGGGAGTAATCGTTCCGGCTGGCTCCGCTGGCCGCTCCACGGTCGAGGGCTATGATCCCAAGCTGCACGATCCCTTCTTCGACGGGGTGACGCAACAGCTGGCGGACAAGGGCTTTGTCACCGCCGCCACCGACGATCTGATCACCTGGGCCCGCACCGGCTCGTTGATGATGATGACCTTCGGGCTGGCCTGTTGCGCCGTCGAGATGATGCAGGCCTTCGGGCCGCGCTTCGACCTGGAACGCTACGGCTTCGCGCCGCGCGGCTCACCGCGCCAGTCGGACGTGATGATCGTCGCCGGCACCCTGACCAACAAGATGGCTCCGGCGCTGCGCAAGGTCTACGACCAGATGCCCAACCCGCGCTACGTCATCTCCATGGGCTCCTGCGCCAACGGCGGCGGCTACTACTACTTCAGCTACTCCGTAGTGCGCGGCTGCGACCGCATCGTGCCGGTGGACGTCTATGTCCCCGGCTGCCCACCCACCGCCGAGGCCCTGGTCTATGGCGTCATGCAGCTGCAGAAGAAGATCCGCCGCACGGGGACCATCGAGCGATGAACTTCACCGTTTCGGATGAAGCGCTCGCCGAGATGGGCGAGGCCATCATGGCCGCGGCGGGTCCGCTAGCCAGCGGCTACATTGTGGCCCATGGCGAGCTTAATCTCACCGCGCCCGGCGAAACCATCGTCGAGCTGCTGACCAAGCTGCGCGATACGCCGGCGCTGCATTTCGAACAGCTGATCGACCTGTGCGGCTGCGACTATCCGGTGCGGCCGAAGCGGTTCGACGTGGTCTACCATCTGCTGTCGCTGACCCAGAACCGCCGGATACGGATCAAGGTGCAGGCGGCGGACGGGGAGGCGGTTCCCACCGTCACCGGCCTCTTCCCGGCGGCGGACTGGTTCGAGCGCGAAGCCTTCGACATGTATGGCGTACCCTTCTCCGGCCACCCCGACCTGCGCCGCCTGCTCACCGACTACGGCTTCCAGGGCTATCCGCTGCGCAAGGATTTCCCCATGACCGGCTATGTCGAGGTTCGCTACGACGACGAGCTGAAGAGGGTGGTCTATGAGCCGGTGAAGATCGTCGAGTACCGTAACTTCGATTTCCTTTCGCCCTGGGAAGGGGCGCAAGGGACCTATGTCTTGCCCGGTGACGAGAAAAAGGGAGCGTAGTGATGTTTCGTGCGCCTTTCCGTTCCGCCGCCTCCTTCTTTCTGGTGACGTTTTCCACGGCCTTCCTGATGACGGTGGGCATGCGGATGACGGGCTGGTTCACCCGCGCGCCACAGATTTCCATCCAGCAGAATGAGGCGCTCGGCGTCTGCATCATGCTGGCCGTCACCACCCTGGCCATCGGCGCCTTCCTGCACCGGATGGAATTGATCGAACTTCGCAGCGCGCTCCTGGGCGCCGCTTCGGTGCTCCTGGCGCTGCCCCTGTCCGAGGCGGCGATCAACCAGACCTGGAGCCTCGGCACCACCATCGTCTCGGCTTTGGGCATTGTCTCGCTTGGCATCGGCCTGCTGGTCTCGGTCGGCCTGGCCGCGCAGGACGACGACGCTCCGGCCACTGTCCGTAAACCCTAAGGTTCCCATGGCTGACGACGCCCACCCCATTCCCGAAGCGTCGGTCTCCGCGAACGACGAAGACCGCAAGTTTACGATCAACTTCGGCCCCCAGCATCCGGCCGCGCACGGCGTGCTGCGCATGATCCTGGAGCTGGACGGGGAGGTGGTCGAACGGGTCGACCCGCATATCGGCCTCTTGCATCGCGGCACCGAAAAGCTGATGGAGGCCCGCACCTACCTCCAGAACATCCCCTATTTCGACCGGCTCGACTACGTCTGCCCGATGAACCAGGAGCACGCCTTCTGCCTGGCCATCGAGCGGCTGACCGGCATCGAGGTGCCGATGCGCGCCCAGCTGATCCGCGTGCTCTATTGCGAGATCGGCCGCATCCTCAATCACCTGATGAACGTCCCGACCCAGGCTCTGGACGTCGGCGCCCTGACGCCGCCGTTCTGGGGCTTCGAGTGGCGCGAACAGCTGATGATCTTCTATGAGCGGGCCTGCGGGGCGCGACTGCACTCCAACTACTTCCGTCCCGGCGGCGTGCACCAGGACCTGCCGCCGGCTTTGATCGAAGACATCGATCTCTGGTGCGACGCCTATCCGGCCAAGCTGGACGATTTCGAGAAGCTGGTCACCGGCAGCCGCATCTTCAAGCAGCGCAACGTCAACATCGGCATCGTCACCCGCGAGGAGGCCATCGAGCGCAGCTTCTCCGGCGTCATGCTGCGCGGCTCCGGCATCGCCTGGGATCTGCGCCGCAACCAGCCCTACGAATGCTACGACGAGCTGGAGTTCGACATTCCGCTGGGCGTCAACGGCGACTGCTATGACCGCTACCTCTGCCGCGTCGAGGAGATGCGTCAGTCGGTCAGGATCATGAAGCAGTGCATTGAACGGCTTCGGAAAACCCCCGGTCCGGTGATGACCGAGAACAACAAATACGTGCCGCCGCGCCGGGCCGAGATGAAGCGGTCGATGGAAGCGATGATCCATCACTTCAAGCTCTACACCGAAGGCTTCCATACGCCGGAGGGCGAGGTCTATGCCGCCGTAGAAGCGCCCAAGGGCGAGTTCGGCGTCTATCTGGTGTCCGACGGCACCAACAAACCCTATCGCTGCAAGATCCGCGCGCCGGGCTTCCCGCACCTGGCCGCCATGGATTGGCTGAACCGCGGCCACCTGCTGGCCGACGTCGCCGCCGTGCTGGGGTCGCTGGATATCGTGTTCGGGGAGATCGATCGTTGAGCGTCCGCCGCCTCGCCAAGGAACAACCGGCCTCGTTCGCCTTCACCAAGGCGACCATGGACAAGGCCAAGTGGTGGATCGCCAAATATCCGGACGGCCGCCAGCAGTCCGCCGTCATCCCGATCCTGTGGCTGATCCAGAAGCAGGAAGGCTGGGTCTCCGAGCCCGCTATTCGCGCCCTGGCTGAGCTGCTCAGCATGCCGGTGATCCGGGTGCTGGAGGTGGTCACCTTCTACACCATGTTCCAGCTGGAGCCGGTTGGAACCACGGCGCTTATCCAAGTCTGCGGCACCACCCCCTGCATGCTTCGCGGCGCCGGCGACCTGATCAAGGTCTGCCAGGATAAGATCGGCCCCAGGAACCACCGCTCAGCGGACGGCAAGTTCAGCTGGGAAGAGGTGGAATGCCTGGGCGCCTGCGCCAACGCGCCGATGGCCCAGATCAACGACTACTATTATGAGGACCTGACCGGCGAGAGCCTGGCCCAGATCATCGACGACTTCGCTGCCGGCAAGAAACCCAAGCCCGGCTCCTATGCGGGCCGGCACACCTCCGAGCCGGCGGGTGGCGCGCTGACGCTGACGGATCCGGCGCTCTATGACGGCTCGGCGGCCAAGAAGATCAAGAAGCTGCCTAATGCGCCCGAACCACCGCCCAAGGCGTCCAAGGCCAAAGTAGAGGCCTGATGACCGATACGCCCGAGGCCGAACTCGAAGCCTTCCGCGCCGAGCTGAAGGCGGCCGGAGAGCCTTGGCAACAGCGCGGCGTAAAGACCTTCCTGGTCGGCATGGGCGTGCTGGTGTTCGCCTATTTCCTGCCGATGTTCGCGCCGAGCTATCTCTATCCCGCCGGCGCTGTGGTTCTGTCTGTTTTAGTCTTCGGCGCCAGCTGGGCCATGCTGATCGTGGCGGCTACTCGCCGCCGACGTTGGGCCAAGGCTCACGGCCCGTCGCCAGCTGATATGCCCGAGCTGTCATGACCGACCGACCGCCAATCACATCGGCCGCTCGCCGACGCTTCATCATTCGGCTGCTGATCCTGGACGCCATCTGCGTTCCGCTGTGCGTAGGCGGCCTGCTCGGCTACAGCATCGGGCACATCGGTTGGCTGCTGTGGCTGGGCGTGGGAGCGGGGATGGCGTTGTCGGCCGGCGGCTTTTGGCTTGTCTTGGATATGAGGCGAAACCCGCCGCGATGAAAACGGACGAGGCGGCGCCCGCGCTCATCGATGTCGCTCTACAGCGGCGCCGGCTGTTCATCATGGTGGCGATCGACGGCGTCTGCCTGCTGGTCGCCATGGGCGCCCTGGTGGGGGACATGGGCTTTCATATCCGCTGGATGATGTGGGTCTTCCTTGGTGCGCTGCTGGCCGGATTCGGGGCGCAAGGCTGGCTGGTCGCGGGCCTTCGGCAGAAGGGGTGAGCGGGAGCCGGCCGCCGTTCCTGTTCGTGGTGGGGCCGACCTCAAAATACACCGTTCCCCAGGCCTTGTGCCTGGGGTCCATTGAGCGCGAAGGGGTGGGTATTCAGAGCGCCGACGGTCGCTACGGGCTTGCTGGCGATCGAGCCCAATGGGCCCTCGCCACAGGGGCGAGGGAACGAGCAAAACCGGCGGCCTGGGGTCATCGTCATCGACTTCGCGCGGCAAAATCCGCTCGACCTTCACCACAGCCCAATTCCGGGTTGGTTTCCCCTCGTGCAGGCGGTATGTCCAAACCCGAATCCGCATCGGGCCCGGGCTTTTGCGCCAAAGGCTCCGCCGCGACGCGCCAGCTTTAGGAGTTCAGGTTTTGGTCGGCATCCTGGAAGACAAGGATCGGATCTTCACCAACCTCTACGGCTTCCAGGACCCGGGCCTCGAAGCGGCCAAAAAGCGCGGCGCCTGGAATGCGACGCCCGACATCCTCACCTGCGGCCGCGACTGGATCATCGACCAGATGAAGGCCTCCGGCCTGCGCGGCCGGGGCGGCGCGGGCTTCGGCACCGGGCTGAAGTGGTCCTTCATGCCCAAGGTGGTCAATCCGGACCGGCCCCACTACCTGGTGGTCAACGCCGACGAGTCGGAGCCTGGCACCTGCAAGGACCGGGAGATCATGCGGCACGACCCGCATCTCTTCATCGAAGGCTGCCTGATCGCGTCTTTCTCGATGCAGGCGCACGTCTGCTATATCTACATCCGCGGCGAATACGTCCGCGAGCGTGAGGTGATGGAGGCCGCCGTCGCCGAGGCCTATGCGGCCAAGCTGATCGGCAAGAACAACATCCACGGCTGGGATTTCGACGTCTACATCCATCACGGCGCCGGGGCCTATATCTGCGGCGAAGAGACCGCGCTGCTGGAAAGCCTGGAAGGCAAGAAGGGCCAGCCTCGCCTGAAGCCGCCTTTCCCGGCCGGCGCCGGCGTCTATGGCTGCCCGACCACGGTCAACAACGTCGAGAGCATCGCGGTGGCGGGCACCATCCTGCGGCGCGGGGCAGGGTGGTTCGCCTCCTTCGGCCGCCCGAACAACACCGGCACCAAGCTGATGTGCATTTCCGGCCATGTGGAGCGGCCGTGCAATGTCGAAGAGGCGATGTCGATCCCGCTGAAGCAGCTTTTGGAAGATCACTGCGGCGGCGTGCGCGGCGGCTGGGGCAACCTCAAGGCCATCATTCCCGGCGGATCGTCCGTGCGCATGATCCCGGCGCATGAGGCCGAAGAAGCGCTGATGGACTTCGACAGTCTGTCGGCCCTGAAGTCCGGCCTGGGCACCGCGGCGGTTATCGTCATGGACCAGTCCACCGACCTGGTCCGCGCCATCGCCCGCATCGCCTACTTCTACAAGCACGAGAGCTGCGGCCAGTGCACGCCGTGCCGCGAAGGCACCGGCTGGATGTGGCGAGTGATGGAGCGGATGGCCAACGGCCAGGCCGAGCCGCACGAGATCGACACCCTGCTGGACGTCGCCTCCCAGGTGGAAGGCCACACCATCTGCGCCCTGGGCGATGCGGCCGCCTGGCCGATCCAGGGCCTGTTCCGCCACTTCCGCCCCGAGATCGAAGCCCAGATCGCCAGCTACCGCACCGGCCGCCCCCATGTGCAGGGCGTGACCTTGGTCGCGGCGGAGTAGGGGGCGTGGGCGTGCGCCAACATGCCCAATTCCTCCCCCTTTGGGGGAGGGGGACCATGCGAAGCATGGTGGAGGGGGCCTCGCCGCGCCTGAGATTTGAGGTGGGTATTACTCGCCCCCTCCGCTGCGCTCTGCGCAGCTGCCTCCCCCAGTGGGGGAGGAATTAAGAATGACCGGTCTCCTCGCCGACAAGGACCGCATCTTCACCAACCTCTACGGCCTGCGCGATCGCGGCCTGGAGGGGGCGAAGCAGCGCGGCGCCTGGAATGGCGTGGACCTGATGGTCGAGGCCGGTCCGGACTGGATCATCGAACAGATCAAGGCCTCGGGCCTGCGCGGACGTGGCGGCGGCGGCTTCTCCACCGGGACCAAGTGGTCGCTGATGCCCAAAGCCAGTGGCAAGCCTCATTATCTGATCATCAACGCAGACGAATCCGAGCCGGGCGCCTGCAAGGACCGGCTGTTCATCGGCAACGACCCGCATCTGCTCATCGAAGGCGCCTTCCTGGCCAGCTACGCCATCGGCGCCCACACGGCCTATGTCTATATCCGCGGCGAAGTCGTCCGCGAGCGCGAGCAGCTAGAGGTAGCCATTCGCGAGGCCTATGAGGCCAGGCTGATCGGCGTGAACAACATCTTCGGCTGGGACTTCGACCTGCACGTCAGCCACGGCGGCGGCGCCTACATCTGCGGCGACGAGATGGCGCTGATGGAGAGCCTGGAAGGCCGCAAGGGCCAGCCCCGACTGAAGCCGCCTTATCCGGCTGTGTCCGGCCTCTACGGTTGCCCGACCACGATCAACAACGCCGAAAGCATCGCGGTCGTCGGGACCATCCTGAGGCGCGGCGCTGAGTGGTTCACCTCGTTCGGCCGCCCGAACAACGCGGGCGTCAAGCTGATGGCCGCTTCCGGCCACGTAAACACCCCCTGCGTGGTCGAGGAGACCATGTCGATCCCCATGCGCCAGCTGATCGAAGAGCATTTCGGCGGCGTGCGCGGCGGCTGGGGTAATCTGAAGGCCGTCATACCCGGCGGCGCCTCGACGCCGATGATCACGGCTGAGCAGGCCGAATTCGCGATCATGGACTATGACGCCATGCGCGAGCTGAAATCGCTGATGGGCACGGCGACCATGATCGTGATGGACAAGGACACCGATCTGGTCCGCGCCATCGCCCGGATCAGCCAGTTCTTCAAGCACGAGAGCTGCGGCCAATGCACCCCTTGCCGCGAAGGCACGGGCTGGATGTGGCGGGTGATGGAGAAGATGGCCGAGGGCAGCGCCGAGCCCGAAGACATCGACCTCTTGCTTGATGTGGCGTCCGGCGTAGAAGGCCACACCATCTGCGGCCTGGGGGACGCGGCGGCCTGGCCCATCCAGGGCCTGTTCCGTCATTTCCGGCCTGAAGTGGAAGACAGAATCACGGCCTATCGCGCTCGCCGCCCGCACGTTCAGGGCGCGACGCTGATGGCGGCGGAGTAGAAAATGCCTATAGCCAAGGTGAATGGCGTCGAGGTCGAGTTCGAGCCTGGGATGACGGTTCTGCAGGTGGCGGAGTTGGCCGGGGAGGAGATCCCGCGCTTCTGCTACCACGAACGCCTGTCCATTGCCGGCAACTGCCGCATGTGTCTGGTCGAGGTGAAGCCCGGCCCGCCGAAGCCGCAGGCTTCCTGCGCCCTGCCGGCCGCCGCCAACCAGGAAATCTTCACCAACACCCCCATGGTCAAGAAGGCCCGGGAAGGGGTGATGGAATTCCTGCTGATCAACCACCCGCTGGATTGCCCGATCTGCGACCAGGGCGGCGAGTGCGATCTGCAAGACCAGTCGATGGGCTTCGGCCGCGACGACAGCCGCTACGGCGAGAACAAGCGCGCGGTCGAAGAGAAGTTCATGGGGCCGTTGATCAAGACGGTCATGACCCGCTGCATTCAGTGCACCCGCTGCGTCCGCTTCATCACCGAGGTGGCCGGCCAGTCGGAGATCGGCCTGATCAGTCGCGGCGAAGACGTCGAGATCACCACCTATCTTGAGCAGGCGGTGACCAGCGAACTGTCCGGCAATGTCATCGACCTCTGCCCCGTCGGCGCCCTGACCTCCAAGCCCTACGCCTTCCACGGCCGGCCCTGGGAGCTCACCAAGACCGAGAGCATCGACGTCATGGACGCCCTCGGCTCGGCGATCCGCGTCGACGCCCGCGCCAACGAGGTGATGCGCGTGCTGCCGCGCACCAATGACGAGATCAACGAGGAATGGATCTCGGACAAGACGCGCTATGCCTGCGATGGCCTGATGCGCCAGCGGCTCGACCGTCCTTACGTGCGCCTGAACGGCAAGCTGCTGCCCGCCACCTGGGCCGAAGCCTTCGCTGCCGTCACCGCCAAGATCAAGTCGGTTCAGCCGGAGCGGATCGGCGTCATCGCCGGTGATCTGCAGGACGCCGAGTCCATGAAGGCCGCCCTCGACCTGTTCGGCGGCCTGGGCGCGACCAGCCTGGATTGCCGCCAGGACGGCTCAGCCCTGGGCGATGGCCCGCGCGAAAGCTGGCTGTTCAACTCCACCATCGCCGGCCTGGACGAGTGTGACGCCCTGCTGCTGGTGGGCTGCAACCCCCGCCTGGAAGCGCCGGTGCTCAACGCTCGCATCCGCAAGGGCTGGCTGAACCGCGACATGAAGGTCGCGGTGATCGGCGAGCAGGCGGAGCTGACCTACGGCTACGACTTCCTCGGCGCCGGCGCGGCCTCCTTGACCCAGCTTTCCAAGGCCAAGAGCGGCTTCGCCAAGGCGTTCAAGGAAGCCACCAAGCCGATGGTCATCGTCGGCGGCGGCGCACTGTCTCGCGAAGACGGCGCGGCGGTGCTGGCCCTGGCGGCCGGCCTCGGCGGGACGCTGAATGTATTGCACACGGCCGCGAGCCGGGTCGGCGGCCTCGACATGGGCTTCGTCCCCAAAGCCGGCGGCTTGACCGCCAAGGCCATGGTCGCCAAAGGCGCCGCCGACGTGCTGGTGCTGTTGGGCGCCGACGAGATCGATCTGTCGGCCACCGACGCCTTCGTGGTCTACATCGGCACGCATGGCGACGCTGGCGCCAACCGCGCCGACGTGATCCTGCCGGGCGCGGCCTATACCGAGAAGAACGGCCTCTATGTGAACACCGAGGGCCGGGTTCAGATGGCCCAGCGCGCGGTGTTCCCAAAGGGTGAAGCGCGGGAAGATTGGGCGATCCTGCGGGCTCTGTCGGGGCATCTGGCCGCGACCTTGCCCTATGACACCCTCGACCAACTCCGCGAGAAGCTGTTCACCGATCATCCGACCTTCGGTCAGATCGACCACGCCCCGGGCTCGATCCCGAGCGCCGTCGATGCATCCAAGATCGGCAAGAAAGGCGAGGTCTCCGACGCACCGTTTGTCAGTCCGATCAAGGACTTCTACCTCACCAATTCCGTCGCTCGCGCGAGCGTGACCATGGCCGAATGTTCGGCCAGCGTCGCCGCAGCCCGCGGCAAACTGATCGCGGCGGAGTAGGGCATGACAGGCGCGCTCATCTGGTTCGGCTGGACCATCGCTCAGATCCTTGTTGTCACCGTCGCGGTCCTGCTGTCGGTCGCTTTCCTGATCCTGTTCGAACGCAAGGTGTTCGCCGCGATCCAGATGCGCAAAGGCCCCAACGTGGTCGGCCCCTTCGGCCTGTTCCAGTCCTTCGCCGATTTGGGAAAATTCCTGATCAAGGAGTTGATCATCCCCGACGGCGCCGACAAGCCGCTGTTCGTAATCGCGCCGCTGATCATGGTCACCTTGGCCTTCGGCGCCTGGGCGGCGATCCCGCTGTCGTCCGGCTGGCAGGTGTCCAACATCAATGTCGGCGTCCTTTATCTGTTCGCGGTCTCGTCCCTGGGTGTCTATGGCGTCATCGTCGGCGGCTGGGCCTCCAACTCCAAATATCCGTTCCTCGCGGCGCTCCGGTCGGCGGCGCAGATGGTCTCTTATGAGGTCTCGATCGGCTTCGTCATCGTCACCGTGGTCATCCTGTCCGGCTCGATGAACCTGCAGACCATCGTCGCCAAACAGGCGGGCTGGTTCTGGCACTGGAACATCCTCGGCGGCGGCGGGCTGAAGGCCCTGCCCATGGCGCTGATCATGATCCCGATGACAGTGATCTTCTTTATATCGGCCCTGGCCGAGACCAACCGGCCGCCCTTCGACCTGGCCGAGGCCGAGTCCGAACTCGTGGCCGGCTATCAGGTCGAATACTCCTCGACCCTCTATCTGCTGATCTACCTCTCCGAGATGAGCAACATCATCATGCTGAGCGGGCTGATCTCGGTCTTCTTCTTCGGCGGCTGGCAGGCGCCGTTCCCCGTGCCCGGCATCGAGCATTGGGCGCCGACTTTGGTCAGCCTGTGGGGCTTATTGTGGTTCGTGCTGAAGACCCTGTTCTGGTTCTTCATGTTCGCCATGGCGCGGGCCATCGTGCCCCGCTACCGCTACGACCAGTTGATGCGGCTGGGCTGGAAGGTCTTCCTGCCGACTTCGCTGGTGGCGGTCGTCGCCATCGCCGGCTACCGCGTCTTCGCTGGGGTCTAAGGAGCAGTCATGTCTTTCGGCGCCAGGATCACTCAAGCTGTCAAAGGCGCGGCCCTGATGGACTTCGTCGGGGCCATGGGCCTTGCGATGAAGCATCTGGTCCAACCCAAGGTGACCGTGCAGTACCCGCACGAGCGTAACCCGCAATCGCCCCGCTTTCGTGGCGAACACGCCCTGCGCCGATATCCCAACGGCGAAGAACGCTGCATCGCCTGCAAGCTGTGCGAGGCCATCTGCCCAGCCCAGGCCATCGTCATCGAGGCTGAAGCTCGCGCCGACGGCTCGCGCCGCACCACCCGCTACGACATCGACATGGTCAAATGCATCTACTGCGGCCTGTGCCAGGAGGCCTGCCCAGTGGACGCCATCGTCGAAGGCCCGAACACGGAGTTCACGGTCGAGACGCGCGAAGAACTCTACTACGACAAGCAGCGGCTGCTGGATAACGGCGACCGTTGGGAGCGACAAATCGCGAAGAATCTGGAACTGGACGCGCCCTATCGCTAAGACGGGCGCGACTTTGGAATCGGGTCCGCGCCAAGCGTTTTGGGGCGGATTCGTTGGACGAGATTTGAGGGGAGCGTAGGGCGCTCATGGCCTTGGCGGCGATCGCCTTTTACCTGCTGGCGACGGTGACGCTGGTCTCGGCCTTTCTGGTCGTGATCGGGCGCAATCCCGTCCACTCGGTGCTGTTCCTGATCCTGACCTTCTTCTCGGCGGCCGGCCTGTTCGTGCTGCTGGGGGCGGAGTTCTTGGCCATGCTGCTGATCGTCGTCTACGTCGGCGCGGTGGCGGTGCTGTTCCTGTTCGTCGTCATGATGCTGGACGTGGATTTCGCCGCGCTTCGGGCGGGGTTTGCGAGCAACCTGCCGGTCGGACTCGGCGTCGGACTATTGCTGGCCGGAGAGATGATCTTCGTCGCCGTCACCGTGGCCAACAATGGCGTCACCCAAGGCACGCCCATGGCCGCCCCGGGCGCGGCGACCAACGCCGAGGCCATCGGCCGGGTGCTCTACACCGACTACTTCTACTTCTTCCAGGCGGCCGGCCTGGTGCTGCTGGTAGCGATGATCGGGGCCATCGTCCTGACCCTGCGCCACCGGGCCTATGTGCGACGGCAGGACATCGGCGATCAGGTGGCGCGTACCCCGGCGACCGGCATGCGCACCGTGCAGATCAAGAGCGGCGAGGGCCTGAAATAATGGTTATCGGCCTTGCCCACTATCTGGTCGTCGCCGCCGTGCTGTTCACCATCGGCGTGTTCGGCATCTTCGTGAACCGCAAGAACATCATCGTCATCCTGATGTCGATCGAGCTGATCCTGCTGGCGGTGAACATCAACCTGGTGGCCTTCTCGGTCTATCTGCACCAGGTCACCGGGCAGATCTTCGCCATGTTCGTGCTGACCGTCGCGGCCGCCGAGGCCGCGGTCCTGCTGGCCATCCTGGTCACCTTCTTCCGTAACCGGGGCGACATCGCCGTGGACCACGCCAACGTGATGAAGGGCTAGGCGCCAGTGACCCCGGACCTCATCGTCAAAATCATCGTCCTCGGCCCCCTCTTGGCCGCGGCCATCGCCGGCCTGAGCGGGCGGCGGATCGGCGACATCGCCTCGCAGACCGTGACCACGGGCCTGCTGCTGCTGTCCGCTGCGCTGAGCTGGTATGTCTTCAGCCAGGTCTCCACCGGCGCCTGGTCGCCGTTCATCGCCCACATCGCGCCCTTCATCAATGTCGGCAAGTTCCAGTCGGACTGGTCGATCCGTATCGACACATTGTCAGCGGTGATGCTGATCGTGGTGACCACGGTCTCGTCCCTCGTCCACATCTACAGCTGGGGCTATATGGCCGACGACGACAGTCGGCCGCGCTTCTTCGCCTACCTGTCGCTGTTCACCTTCGCCATGCTGGCCCTGGTCACCGCCGCCGACTTCATGCAGCTCTTCTTCGGCTGGGAAGGCGTGGGCCTGGCGTCCTATCTGCTGATCGGCTTCTGGTACAAGAAGCCCGCGCCGCCGGCCGCCGCCATCAAGGCCTTCGTGGTCAACCGGGTCGGCGACTTCGGCTTCGCCCTCGGGATCATGACCACCTTCTGGATGTTCGGCTCGGTCCGCTTCGCCGACATTTTCCCGCAGGTCGCGGCTCACGCCCACCAGCTGTGGAGCTTCGGCGGCCAACAATGGGTCGGTATCGAGCTGGCCTGCGTGCTGCTGTTCATCGGCGCCATGGGCAAGTCGGCCCAGTTCTTCCTGCACACCTGGTTGCCGGACGCCATGGAGGGCCCGACCCCGGTGTCGGCGCTGATTCACGCCGCAACCATGGTCACCGCCGGCGTCTACATGGTTTGCCTGCTGTCGCCGATGTTCGAATACGCGCCGGTGGCCAGGGGCATCGTCACCCTGGTCGGCGCGACCACCGCCCTGTTCGCCGCCACCGTCGGTCTGGCCCAGAACGACATCAAGCGGGTGATCGCCTATTCGACCTGCTCGCAGCTTGGCTACATGTTCATCGCCGCCGGTGTCGGCGCCTATCAGGGCGCCATGTTCCACCTGTTCACCCACGCCTTCTTCAAGGCGCTGCTGTTCCTCAGCGCCGGCTCGGTGATCATGGGCATGCACCACGAGCAGGACATGCGGAAGATGGGCGGCCTGTGGAAGCTGCTGCCGATCACCTACGTCGCCATGCTGGTCGGCACCCTGGCCATCACCGGCGTCGGCATCCCGCACCTCGATATCGGCTTCGCCGGCTTCTATTCGAAGGACTCGATCATCAACGCCGCCTATGCGGCGATCGGGACCAACCCCTTCGCGGGCTACGCCTTCATCATCAGCATTCTCGCCGCCGGCCTGACCAGCTTCTATTCCTGGCGGCTGATCTTCATGACCTTCCACGGCACGCCGAAGTGGGCGCACGCCGATCACGGCCATGCGGATCACGGTCATGACGCCCACGCCGAAACCCATTCGGAGCCGCTGCCCGACGATGGACACGGCGATCACGGCCACGGCGATCACAAGCCGCACGAAAGCCCCTGGGTGGTGCTGGTCCCGCTGATCGTGCTCGGCCTCGGCGCGGTCTTCGCCGGCGGCCTGTTCGCCGACAGGTTCATCGGCGCCGACCGGCTGGAATTCTGGAAGGCGGCCATCTTCACTGCCTCGTCCAACCATGTGCTGGGCGCCAAGGAAGGACCGGAGTGGGAGCTTTGGGCGCCGCTGACGGTCACCGCCATCGGCTTCATCTTCGCCTTCTACGTCTATGTCCTGCATGAGGGTATGGGCGCGCGGATCGCCGCCCGGCGCGGGCCGCTGTGGCTGCTGTTCTCGAACAAGTGGTACTTCGACGAGATCTACGACTTCATCTTCGTGCGCGGCGCCAAGGCGCTGGGCGACCTGTTCTGGAAGGGTGGCGACCAGCGGATCATCGATGGCTTTGGCCCCAACGGGGTGGCCGCCGTGTCGGCCTGGTTCGGCAAGCGCATCGGCCGCTGGCAGACCGGCTATGTCTACCACTATGCGTTTGTGATGCTGCTCGGCGTTGCGGGGCTGCTGAGCTTCGCCCTCTATGCTTGGGCTAAGTGAGGCGGGGACGATGATGAGCAACCTCCTCAGCCTGACGATCTTCTCGCCGCTGGTCGGCGTCTTTCTGATGCTTGGCCTGCGCCTGACCGGGCGGCCGGACAATCAGGACAAGATCAACACCGCCGCCCGCTGGATCGCTCTGATCACCACCCTGGTTACCCTGGCTCTGTCGGTGCTGCTCGTCGTCCAGTTCGACCAGAGCAAGGCCGGCTTCCAGTTCCTGGAAGACCACCAGTGGTTCAACGGCATCCGCTACCGCATGGGCGTGGACGGGATTTCGGTCCTGTTCGTGCTGCTGACCGCCTTCCTGATGCCGATCTGTATCGCGGCGAGCTGGAAGTCGATCACCAATCGGGTGGTGGAATACCTGATCGCCTTCCTGATCCTGGAAGCCCTGGTCATAGGCGTCTTCTGCGCGCTCGACCTGATCGTCTTCTACATCTTCTTCGAAGGCCAGCTGATCCCGATGTTCCTGATCATCGGGGTCTGGGGCGGCGCCAACCGGGTCTATGCGGCCTACAAGTTCTTCCTCTATACCCTGCTGGGCTCGGTGCTGATGCTGGCGGCCATCCTGGGCATGGCCGGGATCGCCCACACCACCTCCATCCCGGACCTGCTCGCCTACCACTTCGATCCCAAGGTGCAGATCTGGCTGTGGTTGGCCTTCTTCGCCTCCTTCGCGGTGAAGATGCCCATGTGGCCGGTTCACACCTGGCTACCCGACGCCCACGTGGAAGCGCCGACGGCGGGCTCGGTGATCCTGGCCGGCATTCTCTTGAAGATGGGGGGTTACGGCTTCCTGCGCTTCTCACTGCCGATGTTCCCCTCGGCCAGCCACTACTTCACGCCGCTGATCTTTACGATGTCGGTGATCGCGGTGGTCTACACCTCCCTGGTCGCCTTCCGGCAGACCGACATCAAGAAGCTGATCGCCTATTCGTCGGTGGCTCATATGGGCTTCGTGACCATGGGCATCTTCTCCGGCAACGCCCAGGGCGAGCAGGGGGCCATCTTCCAGATGCTGAGCCACGGGGTCATCTCCGGCGCGCTCTTCCTCTGTGTCGGCGTGGTCTACGACCGGATGCACACCCGCGAGATCGCCTTCTACGGCGGCCTGACCGCACGCATGCCCTGGTATGCGGCTGTCTTCCTGCTGTTCACCATGGGCAATGTCGGCCTGCCGGGCACCTCGGGCTTCGTCGGTGAGATCCTGACCATGACCGGGACCTACCAGGCCTCGACCTGGGCGGCGATCGTCGCGGCGACGGGGGTGATCCTCTCGGCCGTCTACGCGCTCAGCCTCTATCGGCGGGTGATGTTCGGGACCATCAATAATCCCAAGCTGGCCGCCATCTCCGATCTGGACTGGCGCGAGGTCGTGGTCTTCGCCCCGCTGATCGTCGGCACCCTGATCCTCGGCCTGCAACCGGGCGTCGTGTTCAACATTACCGCCGCTTCGGTCGACAAGCTTGTCGCGGCCTATCAGGCGGTGAGCTGACCGAATGAGTTACAGCATCCTCTCCATCGCTCAGCCCGAGGCCTTCCTGGCGCTCGCCGCGCTTGTGCTGCTGCTGATCGGCGCGCTGACGCCGCCCAAGTCGGCGGTGCTGGTGTCGGCGCTTGCCGGCCTGTCCCTGGTGGTCGCCGCCTACCTCGCCGCTGTCGGGCTGCACGGGACCATCTTCGGCGGCGGCTTCATCGCCGATGGGGTTTCGGCCTTCGCCAAGGTCGGCATCTATCTGATCGCCGCCGTCGGCGTCTTCCTGGGCCTGGGCTGGCTTGGCCGGCTGAAGGCGCGGCAGTTCGAATATCCGATCCTGATCCTGCTGGCCGCCCTCGGCATGGGGATGATGGTCTCAGCCGGCGACCTGATCGCCCTCTATGTCGGCGTCGAGTTGCAGTCCCTGGCCCTCTATGTCCTCGCCGCCTTCCGCCGCGACGACCCCAAGGCTTCGGAAGCGGGACTAAAGTACGCCGTGCTGGGCGCGCTCTCGTCCGGCATCCTGCTCTACGGCGCCTCGCTGATCTATGGCTTCACCGGCTCGGTGCGGTTCGACGTCATCGCCGCCGCCGTGCACGCCCAGTCCAACACCGGCGTGCTGTTCGGCCTGGTGTTCCTGATGTGCGGCCTGGCCTTCAAGGTCTCCGCCGCGCCCTTCCACATGTGGACGCCGGACGTTTACGAAGGCGCGCCCACGCCGGTCGTCGGCTTCTTCGCCGCGGGACCCAAGTTCGCGGCCATGGTTCTGTTTGCCAGAGCCCTGGGCAACGCCTTCCCGAACGCCATTCACCAATGGCAACAGATCCTGTTCGCCCTGGCGATCATCTCCATGCTCTGGGGCGCCTTCGCTGGCTTGCGCCAGACCAACCTGAAGCGGCTCTGGGCCTACTCCTCCATCGCCAACGTCGGCTACGCCCTGGTCGGCCTGTCGGCGGGCACCAAGGAGGGCTTCCAGTCCATGCTGGTCTTCATGGTACTCTACATGATCGACGTGACCGGCTTCTTCGCCTGCCTGTCGGCCCTGTCGCGGGACGGGCGGCCGATGGAGACCATGGATGACATGGCCGGCCTGATGAAGGAGCGGCCAGGCCTGGCCCTCTGCATGACCGCCTTCGCCGTCTCGGCCATCGGCTTCCCGCCCTTCTCGGGCTTCTGGGCCAAGGTCTATGTGTTCCGCGCGGTGATCGACGCCGGCTACAGCTGGGTCGCGGTGGTCGGCCTGGTCTCCAGCGTCGTCGCGGCCTTCTACTATCTGCGCCTGATCAAGGTGATGTGGTTCGACGCCTCCACCGGCGGGGCGGTTGATAAGCCGCCAGCGGACGCCAAGGGCGTGGCCTACGCCGCGGCCCTCTTTTCCATGCCCGTGGTGCTGGTCGCCCTGATCGGCCTCGATCCCCTGGCCAAGTCGGCGGCGACGGCGTTCGGCCTCGGCTGATCATGCAAGCTGGCGCGGTCTAGTGGCCGAGGTCCCAATCCTCGCCTTCGACGAGATCGATTCCACCAACGCCGAAGCGCGCCGTCGCGCCGAGGGGGGGGAGGCGGGTCCGCTATGGATCACCGCCGCGCGCCAGAGCGCCGGCCGTGGACGCCGCGGGCGCAACTGGAGCACCGAGACCGGCAACCTCGCCGCCACCCTGCTGCAGGTGACGGACTTGCCGCCGGTGGAGGCCGCGCAGGTGTCCTTCATCGCCGCCCTGGCGGTCTGCGATCTGGCGCGCCGCTACGTGTCGCCGAGCCGCGCGGCGCTGAAATGGCCCAACGACCTCCTGATCGACGGCAAGAAGGCGTCCGGCATCCTGGTGGAGTCTGGCCGTCGGCCTGACGGAGCGCTGTGGCTGGCGGTCGGGATCGGCGTCAATCTCGCCCATTCCCCTGATCTGCCGGATCGGCCGACCATCTCCTTCGCCGAAGCGGCCGGCATTCCGCCCCCGCCGCCGCGCGAGGCGCTGGATCATCTCGCCGCCGCCTTCGCGGCCTGGATGGGCGTCTGGCGCCGCGAAGGCTTCGCCCCCATCGCCGAAGCCTGGACTGTACGCGCCCACGGCTTGGGCCAGCCCTGCGTAGCTCGGCCGGGCTCCGAGGTGCTGCACGGCATAGCCGAAGGGCTCGACATCGACGGCGCCCTGCGTTTGCGGCTAGAGGATGGGACCATCCGCCGGATCACCGCCGGCGACGTCTTCTTCGAGGGAGCCTGAGGCCATGCTGCTGGCGATCGAGCAGGGCAACACCAACACCCTCTTCGCCGTCCACGATGGCGATGCATGGATCGCCCAGTGGCGCGCCGCGACGGATTCTACCCGGACCGCCGACGAATATGCCGTGTGGCTGGTCCAGCTGCTGTCCATGTCGAACCTGGATATCAAGGGGCTCGACGCCTGCATCATATCCAGCGTGGTGCCGCAGTCGGTGTTCAACCTGCGCAACCTGGCGCGCCGGTATCTGCACGTGGAGCCGCTGGTGATCGGCGACAACGCCGAGCTCGGCATCGAGGTGCGGATCACCAAGCCGTCCGAAGCCGGCGCCGATCGGTTGGTCAATGCCATCGGCGCGACCATGGCCTATCCGGGCGACCTGCTGATCATCGACTCCGGAACAGCGACGACCTTCGACGTCGTCAGCAATCCCGGCGGCTTCGAGGGCGGCGTCATCGCGCCCGGCATCAATCTCTCCATGCAGGCCCTGCATGAGGCCGCGGCCCAGCTGCCCCGCGTCGCCATCCGCAAGCCGAGCGGCAACCGGGTTGTTGGCGTCGATACCGTCGGCGCCATGCAATCGGGCGTCTACTGGGGCTATATCGCCATGATCGAAGGCTTGGTCTCGCGCATCAAAGGCGAGTGGGGCAAGCCGTTAACCGTGATCGGCACCGGCGGTGTGGCGTCCCTGTTCGAAGGCTCGACCGAGGCTATCGACGTATTTGATCACGACCTGACCATCAGAGGTCTCTTGGAAATCTGGCGGCGCAACACCAAGTCCGGAGCCAAATGACCGCACACCCCGACGACGAACTCATCTTCCTGCCGCTTGGTGGGTCGAACGAGATTGGCATGAACTTCAACTGCTACGGCTATGGCCCGCCGGACGATCGCAAATGGATCATCGTCGATGTCGGCGTGACCTTCGGCGACACCAGCACCCCCGGCGTCGATATCATCCTGCCGGACCCGAGTTTTATCGAGGAGCATGCCGACGACATCCTCGGCATCATCCTGACCCACGCGCACGAGGACCATATCGGCGCCATGGGGTGGCTGTGGCCGCGCCTGCGCGCGCCCATCTATGCGACGCCCTTCACCGCCTTCCTGCTGCGCGAGAAGATGCGCGAGCGGGGCTGCCTGGACGACGCCGACATCACCATCGTGCCCCTGGGTGGGACCATCACCCTCGGCCCGTTCGAATCGACCCTGATCACCCTGACCCACTCGATCCCGGAGCCGAACGGCCTGGCGATCAAGACGCCGCTGGGGACCATCCTGCACACCGGCGACTGGAAGATCGACCCCGATCCGCAGCTCGGCGCCCCCACCGACGCGGACGCCATCCGCAAACTCGGCGACGAGGGCGTGCTGGCCATGGTCTGCGACTCCACCAACGTCTTCGTCGATGGCCATGCCGGCTCCGAAGCGGACGTGCGCAAGAAACTTCACACCCTGATCGGCTCGCTCAAGGGCAAGATCGCGGTGGCCTGCTTCGCCTCTAACGTGGCGCGGATGAACTCCGTGATCCATGCGGCGCAGGACAATGGCCGCACGGTCTGCCTGGTCGGCCGCTCGATGATCCGCATGTCGGCGGCGGCCGACTCGGTCGGCCTGTTCAAGGGCGTCAAACCCTTTGTCGGCGACGCCGAGGCGGGACGCTACGGCGACAACGACATCCTCTATCTCTGCACCGGCAGCCAGGGCGAGGCGAGGGCGGCGCTGTCGCGCATCGCCGAGGGAACCCACCCGCATGTGAAGCTGGGGTCTGGCGACCATTGCATCTTCTCGTCGCGGGTCATCCCCGGCAACGAGATCGGCATCCGCAACCTACAGGACAAACTCTCCGACCGGGGGGTGCGGCTCTATACCGAGCGCGACCATCCCGGCATCCACGTCTCCGGCCACCCCTGCCGCGATGAGCTGAAGGAAATGTACGCCTGGGCTCGGCCGACCATCGCGGTGCCAACGCACGGCGAGCGGCGGCACCTGGCCGAGCATGCGGCCTTCGCCCGCGACCTGCAGGTCTCCCAGACCGTCACCCCACGCAACGGCGACATGGTGCGCCTGGCGCCCGGCCGCGCGATGATCATCGACGAGGTGTCCTCAGGCCGGCTCTATGTCGATGGCGGCATGGTGACGCCGGAGAATGGCGAGGCCCTGCGCGAACGCCGCCACGCCTCGCATAGCGGCATGCTGACCGTCGCCGTGGCCGTGGACGGCCGGGGCAAGATCGTCTCGGGCCCACAGGTGCGCGGCATCGGCCTGCCCGGCGAGGACGACTATCCGCTTGAGGAGGCGCTCGACGACCTGGCGACCGCCGCCGAGGATGCGATCAAGCGGCTGAGCGGGGCTGAGCGCGATGACGATGACGCCATCGAGGCGGCCATCGCCCGGACCCTGAAGCGCGCCGCGCAGCGGGTCTGGGACCGCCGGCCCATCGTGGAAGTCACCGTCTTACGAGTGTGACTTTCTTACTCGTCAAGATTGTGGGTTCGCGACCTTCGATCGTTGGGCGAAGCTGTCGCCGATGGCGCCGCCGAGCTGGCGGAAGCTGAGGCTGTTCAGCGGGAACTCCAGCATGACGTGGATCAGGCTGAGCAGCAGCAGGACCATGAAGCCGACGACGTAGTTGTAGAGGTAGAGGCCCGTCGCGGCGACGCTGAGCAGCACTATGCCGACGAGGCGCGGCCGGGGTATGGCGGTCCAGCGGATCACGTCGGCCTTAATGAACCAGTTCAGGTAGTGGTAGGTGTAGACGAAGGACAACAGGCCGGCGATGCGCCCGCCGTAGCCCAGGTCCGCCACGCCGAACAGCCTGCCTAGCGCCGGCGCCACATCGCCGAAATAGTCGTTCGCCGCCTTGGCCAGCTGCGGGATCACCGTCGCTTGCGACGGCGGGAGGATGAGGATCGCGCCGATGGCTGCCAGATAGACCCCCACCAGGCCGAACTGCTGCCGGCTGCCCGACTTGAACGCCCCGAGGGTCATGAAGGCCAGGGTGAAGATCGAGACATGGATCAGGCCGGGCAACAGAGCCCAGGCCAGAGCGAAGGGTGCGCTCAGCTTCCACAGCAGGGCGAACACGCCGGCCGCAAACGCCAGACAGACGGCCGCGACCCGCGGCGCGGGCGCATTGGCCAGGATGGCGCAGACCACGAAGCTGAAAGAGACCAGCATTCCCAGCCAGAAGCCGTCGGCCATGAACATGGCTCCCAGCGCGACCAGGCCGAGCAGGATCGCGAACCCACGATGGGGCAGGAAGTATTTGCGGTCATGCAGCCAGGAGATCTCGGTCAGGTAGTGGATCGGGCCGAGGACGGCATAGGACAGCACCAGGAGCTCGAACGGCAGCACATAGGCCAGGGCGAGCGCGGTCAGCAACAGACCCAGGTGGATCAGGTCGCCACGCAGCACGGCCGCTGGCCTTTGCGTAACAGCGACAGGCGCCCGGCGCGCAGCCGGCTTCGGCGCGCTTGGCAGGCTTTGCTGGGGCGTGGGACGCCGCTTGCGACGCTTGGTGGCCATGGCCGAAACTATGCCACGAAAGGCCAAGCTGGCCAGTAGGCCTGCTCTACCGCATCACCATCCCACCCGGCCCGGCGCCGACGGCGAACCGAACGTGGATCGCGCCGGCATGCTGAAAATGCAGCACCGCCGGGATCTGATCACCGGCCTTGAGCGAACGCCGCAGGCCCTCGAACATCAGGTGATCGCTCTCGGGATTCAGGCTGAGCGAGGCGCCCGGCGCAATCTCCAGGCCACCCACCACGGGACGCATCCGCATGATCCCGCCGGTGTTGGACATGGAATGCAGGGTGAGGTTAGCCGCCACCGGGCTGTCGGCGCTCACCAGGCGATCGGCTTGGCGGCCGTGGTTGGCGAGCGTGAGGTATCCGGCCGCCGTTGGCGCGCCAGGCGGCGTCGGCCGGCTCCAGGCGCCCGAGACCGCCATGGCGGAGCCGGCGTGGGCGACACTGGCCGAGAGAAGGGCCGCCGCCAGGGCAGCGGCAAAGATCGGACGGGCCATGCTCAGAAACTCTTGCTGGCGATGAGTTTGAACAGCGCCGGGGCGACCAGCTGGTTGCCGTTGATGTGCTGGTAGGCCGGAAGCTCCACATCCCCGTAGAGCCGGAAGTTGGGCGTGTCGAGCTGTAGTCCCGGGGCGATCAGCAAGCGCTGGTAGCCGCTGTTGGGCGGATCGGCCGCCGGTCCAGCGTCGCGGGTCCGAGCAGAGACGATCACCTGCGCCACCGGCGAGAGCTTGAACTTGTTTCCGCCAAAGCTGAGGCCGCGATAGTAGACGCCGAACGCGCCGTTGACGTCCGTGCCCGGGCGGTAACCGCCCTGATAGGCCATCGGCGCCTGCATCAGCACCTGACCGTAGTAGGTCCAGTCGCCGAGCTTATCCAGCTGGCCGAAATGATAGCCACCCAGCAGAAGGTCGGTGCTGCCGGAGCCGATCGAGGTGTCCCGATCGAAGCCGGTGTAGTGGAAGTCGCCGGTGGGCAGTTTGACCCCGAAGATGATCCCCGTGGTCATGCTCTTGGTGAAGCCGGAATAGACCCCCATCAGCCGGATATCGCCGAGCGCCGTGTGGTTGAAGCTGCCGACGCCCGAGCCGTCGTCGGTGCGGAACAGCCGGTTGGTCACCGGCACCTCGAGCATGACGCCGAAGCCGCAGTGGAACATGTACTGGCCGCCCAGCACCAGGAAGTTGCTGCGGATCTGTTTGTCGTCGTTGTTGGCCGACGGCGCCTGGTGATCGTTCGACCAGTTGCGGTTCTGGTCCATGTAATCGTACTCGGCGAACATGCTGCCCTGGCCGTGACCGGAGGGGAACAGCGCACTGGTGCCGACGTCGAACACGTCGCAGCCACAGGCGCAGGCCAGCGCCTGGGCCGGCATGAAAAGCAGGATGGCGGCGCAGGCGGCCGCGATGGCGGAAAACTTGATGGTCATCTGAAGGACAGTCCCCGAGGGCGGCGCTTCGCGCTCGCCATGTCTGACGTTGAAAGGCGGTTTGACCCCGCCCGACAAAGTCGGCGGGGCGTCAGATCAGTTGAGGTGGTCCCTGGGACGGCGGCGGTGGCGCGGCCAGGCCACGGCCCGGGCTTTGGCGAACGAAGCTCTGCGCGACGATGGCGGCCGGTGCGTCGATGGGCGCCAGCAGGAACACCGGCAGCGGCGTCGCCGAAACCGCGCCGTGCGCCGCGAACACGCAGGGTGCGTCGCTCGTGGGCTTCGGCGCCTTGCCGGAATGATCGGGGGCTTGCAGCGGCCCATGCCCGGTACAGATCACCAGAGCAGGACCATTGCTCGCCGAGGCGACCATGAACCCTTGCGGGACCAGCACCTGCACCCACAGCGCAGCCAGCGCCAGGATCAGCAATCCTGGATGACGAAGATTCCGCTTGTGGTGAGCGCCACCCATGGCTCGGGCTTTAGGGCGGAGAGGGGGTTTTGTCGAGACAGTAGCGCGCGTTTGAGTTCGTCTTGACGCCACAGTTAAGCCTCAGGTCACGCCCACCACAGTCAAAGTCAGATTTGGGTGCATCTGAGTGGCTCGCATACAATCCAGCCCCTTGCCTGAAGGCGAGCTTCTTTGGATCTGGTGATCCGCCGAAAATCCGCGGCGGTGCGGAATCGATTCCTGATTGCGGGGCTTTCGGTGGGCCTCCACCTCGCGATCTTGGCGGGCATGGTTCTGGATCATCAGCGCCCGCTACCGCCATCTCCCAATTCGACGATCGAAGTTCAGCTTGTGCCGGCCAAGCGGCCAAGGCGGCCGGTTCACCCGATACATAGAGTGGCTGAGGTTCAGCGGCCTCAACCCGCAGCCTCGCCGGTCTTGCGTCCAAGTGTTGGTCAAGCGCCGCCAGCTCCGGCCCCGCCGACAGAAAACAACGGCGAAAAGCAGGGCTTGGCCGGCGTTGACCCCAGGCTGATATCCGCGCTTCGCTCGAGCGTCGGATGCAATACCGCAACTCTCCTGCGCCTGTCGCCCGCTGAGCGGGAAGTCTGTGAACAGGCGGCGAAAAGGCATGGCGCCGGCTTCGCAACAGCCAACCTGGGCGTCGATCCCAGCAAACGGTTGGCGTTCGACGCCGCGGCTAAGCGAGATCTGTCGCAGCAGCCATTTCTGGCGCTCAAGCCGAAGAACGGCTGTGTGCCAAGGGTAACCTCAAGGAGCGACCTGCCAGGAAGGAGCGCTCAGGACACGACGGGGGGCTTGGCGTGCGCCGTGTCGTTTTAACGAATGTCTTGCCCCTCTAAGCCGCCCGCGCGTCCGTCTCCGCCATTCGCTGGATCGCCACGTAGTCCGTCTTGCCGGTGCCCAACACCGGAATTTCGGGCACCCGGACGATCTTGCGCGGCACGGCCACTTCCGGGGCGCCGACAGACTGGGCGTGGGCCACCAGCGGCCCAACCGCTGCATCGAGGCGGTCGGTGACCAGGACCAGCCGCTCGCCCTTGCGGGAGTCGGGTAGGGAGATCACCGCATGCCGGGCATCGGGCCAGACCCCGCTCGCCAGGCTTTCGGCGGCGTTCAGCGACACCATCTCGCCGCCGATCTTGGCGAACCGCTTCACCCGGCCCTGGATGCTGACGAAGCCTTCGGCGTCGATGGCCACCACGTCGCCGGTGTCGTGCCAGCCGCCCGGCAGGGGTTCAGGCTCGCCCTTCTCGTCCAGATAGCCGGCCATGACGTTGGGTCCGCGCACGAACAGCCGCCCGCCCCCTGGAATGCCCGGCACCGGCTCGACCCGCGTCTCCATGCCCGGCACCAACTGGCCTACCGTTCCGTGCTTGTTGGCGTTCGGCTTGTTCACCGCGATCACCGGCGCAGCCTCGGTGGCGCCATAGCCTTCCAGCAGTGGCACGCCGCCGAAACGCTCCTTGACCAGGGCATGGGTCTCTTCCCGCACCCGCTCGGCGCCGCAGACCACGAATTGCAGGCCGGACAGATCGCCCGGTTCAGCGGCGCGGGCGTACTGGTTCACGAAGGTATCGGTGGCCAAAAGGATTGAGGCCCCGGTGTCCCGGATCAGCGGCGGTATCTGCTTCACATGCAGCGGCGAGGGGTATTCGAACGCCTTCATGCCGTTGAGGATAGGCAGCAGCACGCCGCCAGTCAGGCCGAAGCAGTGGAAGGTCGGCAGCGGGTTGAACATCACCCAGGCCGGATCCAGGTCGATGTGGGCGGCGATCTGCTCGACGTTGGCCACCAGATTGCCCTGGGTGAGCAGCACGCCACGCGGCGCGCCAAAGCTGCCCGAGGTGAACAGGATCACGCCTGGATCGTCGGGGTGGCTGGGCGCGCGGAAGCGGCGCGGCATGGCGCCGGCCAGGGCGGCGAAAGCCTTGTCGGCCACGCCGATCTTGGCCCGCACGTCTTCCAGATAGACGATGGTGCAGTCCACCTGCAGCGCGTCGATCAGGTCCTCCAGCTTGCCCTGGTCGATGAACCGGTGGGCGGTGAGGATGGTCTTGACGCCGGCGTTCTTGCAGGCCGCCTTCAGGTTGCGGATGCCGGCGGTGAAGTTCAGCATGGTGGGCACGCGGCCAAAGGCGTGCAGGCCGAAGAAGGTCACCACCACCCCGGCGCTGGAGGGCAGCAGCACGCCGACCCGCTCGCCCTTGTCGGTGAAGCCGGCGATCTTGCGGCCCAGGGCGAAGCTGGCGCGGATCAGGTCGGTATAGCTGAGCGGGTTGCGCTCCTGGTCTTCCAGGATCGGCTTCTTGGCGCCGTATTGGTTGCTGGCGTCGATCAGAGCATCGAACACACTGCGGTGCCCGGCTCGCGCATCATAGGCGCGCGGCATCTATGCGGACCTCCCTGGTCGTCTTCAAACACTTACGCCAAGGCTAGCGTTGCGGATCGTCGTTGGAAAGGGCGCTGAGCGGATGGGGCGCCGGCGCGCCCTTGGGTACGAAGGTCTCGACGAAGGCAATTTCCTGGGCCGTAGGGTCCAGACCGGTCGCCGCGAGGGTGCAGCGGGGCAGGGCGCGGCAGACCGGCGACCAGTCGGCGTCACCGGCGCCCTTGGCGCTGAGGACCAGCACCGGCGTCTGCACGCGGTCCAGTCCCGGCGCCGTGGCCGTATGGGTGAGGTCGCCGAACGCCGACAGCCAGCCCAGGCTGGGCCCGCCCATGCGCAGGTCGGGATTGGCCTGCTGCCAGGCCATCTTGCGTCCATCGTCCGTGTGCAGGTCTTGAGCCGCGTCGCTGCGTCGCCAGCCTCCGCCGCCCGGCGCGCGGATGGAGCCGAGCCAGAGCCGTGGCGCCCATTCCACCAGGCGTGGGTCAGCCTCGATCGGCGGCTTGAGTGTTGGCCGCACCAGAATCAGCGCCGACACGCCCGGCAGACCTTCCCGAGCCGCGCGCAGGGCCGCCGGCGCGGCCGTGCCTTCGGCGACCAGAACCAATGGCAAGCCTGGTTGTGGATGAACCGTCTGGGTGGTGAGGCCGTGGATGGCCGCCACGTCGTCATCGAAACTGTCCACATGGCCCAGATCGCGGATGGCGATCTTTCGCCCCGAGCCACCCTGGCCCGCGCCGTCCAACGCCCAGCTGACATAGTATTGGCCGACGAACCGGCCCAACTGGCGGTAGTGGGTCTCGGCGAAATCGCCATAGCCGCTCAGCAACAGGACTTGAGCTCGAGGCGCTGTCGCGGCGGCGGCCACGCCGTAGCGCTGGGCCGCGGCGGCCTTTGACGGCTGGATCAGCCCCCAGGTCCAGCCCGTCGGCGCCCAGTCGGCCGGGCTGAGCCCGGGCGGTGGGTGGCTGTCGGTGAACGGCGCGCCGTCGCCCCGCGCACCACAGGCGGCGAGTCCCAACAGACACAACAGCAGGAGCCCCCAGCGACCCATGGACCCGACATTGTCGGCCGCGCCGCGCCCCGGCAAGGCTTGGCGCGGAATAGGCGAGCCGAAAGCGGCCTGAGCCTCGATGCAGGTCAGCCCGCCGGCCTGGCCTTGCGCCACATGGCGTAGAGGGTCGGGCCGCCGGTCAGCTTGATCTCCTCGGTCAACTCGAAGCCAAAGCTGGAATAGATCGGCAGGTTCTTTTCCTTCGACGATTCCAGATAGCAGGGCAGGCCCGACGCATCGGCGATGGCCAGGTGGCGGCGCATGGCCACGCTGCCGAAGCCCATGCCCTGCTTGTCGGGATCCGTGCCGATCACCTGCAGGTACCAGTGCGGCTCCTTCGGATGACGCTTCTCGACCTGGTCCATCACCTTGATCGCGTGCACCGCGCCGCCCAGACCGAACAGGCCGAGGAACTCCACCCCGTTGGTGATGTATTGCCAGAAGGGCATCTCCCAATGGTGCGGCGGCCGCCAGATCGCCCCCGACTCATAGCCCTCGGCGGTGTCGCAGCCGCCCAATGGCAGGGCGAGCTTCAGCAACAGCCTGAACAGACGCGGCAGCTTTTCGGCTCGGGTGGCCTCGTCCGGCAGCAGGTGGCACATCATCGGATCGTCGGCGAAGGCGCGTGACAGCATCGCGCACATTGCATCCGAATCCGCCTTGGTTGCTGGTCGCGCTTCGGACCTGGTTTCGCGAGCTGTTTGCCCGCTCTTGGCCTTCGCCATCCGCTTTCTCCCTGTGACCGACCCCAGCCTGAGTCTGGCCTTTGTGGGCCAGTGTTGCTAGAAGCCGCGCCATGATCAACCGCGCCGCACAAGCTTGCTCGAACTCGAACGGTCCCATCTGGGGTCGTGAGGATTCGCGCGCGCCCGCCTAAGCGCCGTTCCTCATCAGACCCCGCCGGTTCGGTCGGGGTCTTCAAGTCTCCGCCGCCGGCCCTTTCGCCCAACGGAGATGACTATGACTACGCAACCTGAACCGCCCACTTGGCATCCCGTCCGCACCGAGCGATTGCTGTTGCGCGACTTCCGGCCCACGGACCTTGATGCGATCCACGCCTATGCGTCCGATCCCGAGGTCGCTCGCTACATGGAGTGGGGGCCGAACACTCTGGAAGATACCCACTTCTTCCTGAACCGCGTCCTGGCCAACCAGGCCGCGTGGCCCAGGCTCGACTTCGGCCTGGCGATAGAACTGGCCGAGACCAGCGTTGTGATCGGGTCCATCAATCTGCGCCTCCGCGACGGGGCGAACCGCGCCGCCGAGGTCGGCTACTGCCTGCATCGGGACTATTGGCGGCGGGGGATCACCCACGAAGCCGCGCGCGCCCTGATCGACATCGCCTTCAAGACCCTGGGCTTGCACCGGGTGATCGCCACCTGCGACGCCCGCAACACCGGCTCCTTCTCGGTGATGGAGAAGCTCGGCATGCGGCGCGAGGGGTTGATGCTTCAGGACCAAGAGATCAAGGGCGCCTGGCGCGACACCTTGCTCTATGCGGTGCTGGCCGAGGCGTGGCTGGCGGGCCGATAGGCGCATCAATACACCGGAACCTCGCCCCGCGAAGATCGGGGCGAGGGTTCGAGATCGTCCTCAGCCGAACGGGCCCGGCGGCGAGGGAGGCGGTGGCGGCGGCGTCCAGGCGCCGGTGGCGATCTTGCCGCCCTTGGCCGACAGGGCCAGGTCCAGAATCTTGTCGGTGATGTTGGGCTCGTAGCCTTCGGTGTGGCCCTTGGCGATCTTCACCACGTCGGCCACCACCCGCCCGTCATGACAGCCCGGGAAGACATAGACCTTGGCGCGGCCCGACTTAGGATAGTGGCCCCAGCCGTCCGAGCCCGGGTCCTGGCGGGTGGCGTCCCAGACGTAGCCGGCCTTAGGATCGACGATCTCCGGCTCTTCGACCCGCGCGGCGCAGCCAAACTTGTCGGCGATCGGCGAGGTGGCGGCTGGGATGGATTCGTTTTCCCCGTTGGAGAAGATGAAGGAGTAGTCGCAGGCGCCGCCGGGAGGGCCCGCCGCGACCGGTATTCTTGGCCGGGGCGGCGCCGGCGGCGCGCCACCGCCAGTCTTCCAGATCGGCACGCCGCCGGCGAAACCCTTGCCGGCCGGCGTCGTGTCTCCGACCCGTCCGCCGGACAGGCTGATGCGGACATCGACCTTGTCTTTGAAATAGTCGGTGCAGACCAGGCGGCTGGTGGTGAAGCCGCCCTGGCTGTGCCCAGCCAGGATGAAGTGCTCGACGTTCTGCTTGCCCACGGCGCCAATGACGCTATCGACGATGTTGTGCAGATATTCGTCGTCCGCGCCGCTCCAGTAGCGTGTCGGCGAGCCCGGCGTGATCACCACCAGGTGGCGCCTGTCCTTGAAGTCCATCGCCGGGAAATAGTGCCGCTGCCAGTTCGCGTAGGAGCCGAACCCGTGCAGGCTGAGGACGATGTTGACCTTGTCGCCCGGCTTGTAGTCGGAGGGGCAGTCGAGGAAGTAGGTGCGGCGGGTCTTCATCTCCACCGTATCGCCCGGCTGCGTCTGCATGGTGGACGGACAGTCGGCGTCCGGGCAGTGATAGACCGGCGGCGCGGCGCAGTTGACGCCAAGCAGGGTGTGCGGCGCGGTCTGGGCCAGCGCCTGCCCGGCGCCGAGGGCCGCCAGGCCCGTGATGGCCAAAGCCAGATTGAATACGAGCCTCGTCAGCCGCCTCATCGCGCCCTCCCGATGTCCGCGTCCAGCGAGCGTTTCCTCGCCTGTTTCGCGAACTTGGCATACTGGATCGTAGATTTCGGGTGGTTCGTCAAGCCGACCGGTGTTATCCGGCGATCGGCGGATAGCGCGAAAACGCGCACCGGACGCCACAGGGATGGAGATGGACGATGGCCAATACGGTCGCCGTGGATGAAAAGACCGGCCGCAAATTCTATCTCGATGACCCCGACGGCCTGAAGCCGGGCGAGCCGGTCACCTTCATCCTCAACCTGCATGGCGGCGGCTCGGTCGGCGCCTGGCAGCGGGCCTATTTTCCCGCCAGTGACTTCACGACCAGCCATCGCCTGGTCGTCGCCACCCCGTCCTGCGCCACCAAGGAACCGTTCCGCCGCTGGGTGGGCGAGGCGGATGACGCGCATCTGCACAACATCGTCGAGATGGTGCTGGTTCGATACAACGTCGCCAGCTTCTGGCTGGCCGGCCACAGCCAAGGGAGCATGACCTCGAACCGTTTGCTGGCCGACGACCAATTCTTCAAGGACCGCGTCGATGGCTGGCTCAGCCTGTCAGGCGGCCGCATTGGGCCGGCCGAGCGCGCGCCGGGTTTCGGGCCGCCGCTACCGCCAGGCGCCACCCGTCCGCCGATCCGGCTCGACCCGCCAGGACCGCCGGACTGCGACATGTCCTTCATCTTCGCGGTCGGCGAGCACGAGATCGTGGCCCTGCCGGAGACTTCGCCCTGGGCCGAGAAGTATGGCGCAGGCCAGCGCGTACGCCAGCCGGACGTGGTCGATACCGTCGGCGGCCAGATTCACGACACCACGCGCGAAGCCTATTCCACCAAGGGCTGGGGGCTGAAACCCGGGCCGGGCACGGCCGAGGTGTTCGTCTATCCTGGCGCCCGCGACGGCCGGGTGATCGCCGACGTGGTGCGGCTGGACAAGGGCCATACCGAGGGGTTGGAGCCGAACATCATGAAGACCTTGATCGATCTGATTGTCTCAGCGCCGGGTGGGAAGGCGCGGGCGTTGAAGCCTGCATAACCACCCTTGATCCGCCGCCGGCAAAGGCCGATCTAAGACCTATGACAACGGTCATCGATCGAACGGGCGAGCCTCGCGTCCGCCATCCCGAAAAAGCGTCCCGGCCGGAGACGCCGCTGCTGCGCAAGCCGGAGTGGCTGCGCGTCCGTGCGCCCGGGTCGGCGGGCTACAACGCCACCCGCGACATCGTCAAAACCCACGGCCTGACCACGGTCTGCGAAGAGGCGGCCTGCCCGAACATCGGCGAGTGCTGGACCAAGTCGCACGCCACCATGATGATCATGGGCGAGATCTGCACCCGGGCCTGCGCCTTCTGCAATGTCGCCACGGGCCTGCCGACAGCCCTCGATCCCACCGAACCGGCGCGCGTCGCCGATGCCGTGCGGCAGATGGGCCTCAAGCACGTGGTCATCACCTCGGTGGACCGCGACGATCTGGCCGACGGCGGCGGCGATCATTTCGCCCAGGTGATCCTGGCCATCCGCGCCGCGACCCCCTCGACCAGTATCGAGGTGCTGACCCCGGACTTCCTGCGCAAGGGCGCAGCCGCCGACCTGGTGATCGACGCCAGGCCGGACGTGTTCAACCACAACCTCGAGACCGTCCCGCGGCTCTATCTCGGCATCCGGCCGGGCGCCCGCTACTATCACTCCCTGCGCCTGCTCGACCGGGTCAAGGAGCGCGATCCGTCCATGTTCACCAAGTCCGGCCTGATGGTCGGCCTGGGCGAGAGCAAGGAGGAGGTGATGCAGGTGATGGACGACATGCGGTCGGCCGGCGTCGATTTCCTGACCATCGGCCAGTACCTGCAGCCCACCCGCCGCCATGCCGCCGTGGAGCGGTTCGTGCATCCGGACGAATTCGCCGCCTATGAGGCCATCGCCCGCGCCAAAGGCTTCCTGATGGTTTCGGCCAGCCCGCTGACGCGCTCCTCGCACCACGCCGGCGAGGACTTCGAGCGGCTTCGGGATGCGCGCGAGGCTCTGCTCGCTAAGGGCGCGCGAGCCCAGGCCGCCGAATAGATCGTGCGCTACGCTGTCAGTCGCGTCCTTCCCTATACGCCAGATCAGCTGTTCAGCCTGGTCGGAGACGTGGAGTCCTATCCGGACTTCGTGCCCTGGATCACCAGCATGCGGGTCTGGAACCGCCGCGATGACGGCGCCGGGGTGAGCGGCGTGGACGCCGAAGCCGCCGTGGGCTTTTCGATGCTCAAGGAGCGGTTCTCGTCCCGCGTTCGGCGTGACGCCAGCCAGCGCCTGATCACGGTGTCGCTGATCTCAGGACCGTTCAAGCACCTGCTAAATCGATGGATGTTTCTCGACGATCCATCGGGTACTAAAGTGAATTTTGATATCGACTTCGAGTTCAAGTCGAAGCTGCTGACGATGATGCTGACCAACAACTTCGACCACGCGGTCGATCGGCTGCTGGAGTGTTTCGAGGATCGGGCGCGGGCGCTGTACGGAACAAGCGGGCCTGGGCCGACTACCCCGTAATCCGGTCCCGCAGCATTTCCAGCGCCATCTGGGTCGCGGCCATCTGGATTTCTTCGCGGCCGATGTCGCCGAAGCGCTCGACGCGGTGATGCACCGATTGGTTGGAACGGCAGGTGGCCAGGTGCACTAGGCCGACCGGCTTCAGTTCGGTGCCGCCGCCGGGCCCCGCGACGCCGGTGATGGCGACGCTGACATGGGCGTTGGAGTTCTCCAGCGCGCCTTCGGCCATCATCCGCGCCACCGGCTCCGACACCGCGCCGTAGTCGGCGATCATGTCACCGGCGACGCCAAGCAGGTCTTGCTTGGCGCGATTGGAGTAGACGATCAGGCCTCGGTCGAACACGGCGGACGATCCCGAAATAGCCGTGATAGCGGCGGACACCAGGCCGCCCGTGCAGCTCTCGGCGGTGACGATCCTTAAGCGCCGCTCCTGCGCTTCGTCGATCAGCAGCCGGGCCAGGGTTTCGATTTCAAGCGAGAACATTCGATGCCTTTGTCCGTCGTCTTTTGTCCGCGACGGGGCGGATGATTGATGTGACAGGCTTCGGCGGCCAAGCCAACACGTCGATCAGGCCGGATACTGGACCGACGCTACCGCCTGGGCCGCCAGGCCTTCCTCGCGGCCGGTAAAACCCATCTGCTCGGTCGTCGTGGCCTTGACGCTGACCCGCTCGACCGGCAGGCCCAGCAGATCGGCGATCCGCGCGCACATGGCTTCGCGGTGCGGCTTCACCTTCGGCCGCTCGCAGATCAGGGTCACATCGACATTGACGATAGCGCCCCCGCCCTCGGCCACCAGTTCCGCCGCATGGCGCAGGAAGACACCGGAGTCCGCGCCCTTCCACTTTAGGTCGGAGGGCGGGAAGTGGTCGCCGATGTCGCCCGCGCCGGCCGCGCCCAGCAGCGCGTCCGTCAGGGCGTGAAGCCCGACGTCGGCGTCGGAATGGCCGATCAGGCCGTGGGTGTGGGCGATTTTCACGCCACACAGGGTCACCGCATCGCCCGGCCCGAACCTGTGGGCGTCAAAACCCTGGCCGATGCGCGTAACATGGGATGGCGCCGCCAAGCGTTCGGCCATCTCGAAATCCTCCGGATAGGTCAGCTTCATCAGCCTGGGGTCGCCATCCACTCTCACCACCCGCCCGCCAGCGCGTTCGACCACGCCGGCGTCGTCTGTAGGTTCGCCCGCATCGGCCGGCCAAGCGGCGTAAGCCGCGCGGAGCATCTCCAAGCGAAACGCTTGGGGGGTCTGGGCGCGCCAGAGGCCGTCGCGGGGCGTGGTCTGCAACGCGCCATCGGTTTCGCGCTTCAGCGTGTCGGAAACGGGCAGGGCGGGCAGGGCGCCATCGGCAGTCTCAAGCGTGGCCAGCAGGCTGGCTATATGGGTCGGGCTAACCAGGGGCCGCGCGGCGTCGTGGACCAGCACGGCGGTATCGCCGGCGACATCTCCGAGCGCCTTCAGGCCGGCCTGGACCGACAGAGCACGGGTCGCCCCACCGACCGCCGTGCGCCAGTGCGCCAATCCCGCCAACGCCCGATCAACCAGAGCGTCTTGATCGGGGGGCGCCACCACCACGATATCGGCGGCGCCGGCCGCAACGAAGGCTTCCACCGACCAGCGCAGCACCGGGCGACCGGCGAGGGTTCGCCACTGCTTGGCCGGACCAGACCCGGCCCTTTGCCCGCTGCCGCCCGCGACGATGACCCCGACAAACTTCATGACGGTTGTTTGGTCGCGGCGGGCCTCGATGTCCAGACTGGACACATGCTCGACAATTGCCTAAAACTTCATCGTAGGGGATGATTACAAAATGAGCAGTGGCGTTTTAATCGGCGGAGTCGAGGTCGCTGGCCGTGCGTGGGTCGCGCCCATGACCGGCATCAGCGACCTGCCGTTCCGTCGCGCCGCCGCGCGGCTCGGAGCGGCCTATGTGGCGACCGAGATGGTCGCCTGCGCCGAACTGGCCAAGGGCCGGCCGGACGTGGTGCGCCGCGCCGCGGTCGGCGAGGGCCTGCCGCTGATGGTGGTGCAACTGGTGGGACGAGACCCCGCCTGGATCGCCCAAGGCGCCAAGCTGGCCGCCGAGGCGGGCGCGCAAATCTTGGACTTCAACATGGGCTGTCCCGCCCGCGAGGTGACTGGCGCGGCCTGTGGCTCGGCGCTGATGCGCGATCCCGACCTGGCCGAACGGCTGATCGACGCCGCCCTTTCCGCCGGAGTCCCGGTCACGGTGAAGATGCGGCTTGGCTGGGACGATGCGTCCCGCAATTCGCCGGAAATCGCCCAGCGGGCCGAGCGGTTGGGCGTCAGCGCCGTCACTGTTCACGGCCGAACCCGCAACCAGTTCTACAAGGGCGCGGCCAACTGGGCTCTGGTCGGGGCGGTCAAGTCGGCGGTCAAGATCCCCGTCGTGGTCAACGGCGACATCGTCGATGCGGACTCAGCCCGCCGCGCTCTTGCCCAGTCGGGCGCCGACGCGGTGATGATCGGGCGCGGCGCCTATGGCCGGCCCTGGCTCGCCCGCGAGATCGATGCGGCCCTGTCCGACGGATCGGCCAGCGCGCCGGACCTCGACGAACGCCTGACCATCGCCCTGGCGCACCTCGCCGAGACCCTGGCCTTCTACGGCGACCGGATCGGCCTGAAGATCTTCCGCAAACACCTGGGCTGGTACATTGAAGGCGCATCGCAGCCGGCCAGCGCCGAAGATCGACGGGCCGCCAAGTCGCGGCTGTGCCGGCTCGACAATCCACGCGAGGTGGAGGCGGGCCTGATCGCCCTATGGACCGGTAAGTGGGCTGGCGAGCCGGACAGGCTCGCCGCATGACTATGCGGCCCAAGTCCCTCACCACGGGTCCCGATCTGGACGCCATGCGGGTCGCTGCCTTCGAACTGGCGCCGGACCCGGCCCTGATCCTGTCTCCGGAAGGCTCCCTAGTTGCGGTCAACGAGGCGGCAGAGGCTCTGTTTGGCCAAGGCTTGTCCCTGCTCACGCGGGGCCGGTTCCGCGACGCCCTGCCGCCGGGCTCGGCCCTGACCGGCCTGGTCGATCGCGCTGCCCAAGCCGGCGTCCAGGTCCGCGAGCGTGGGCTGGAGATTACCCTGTTCGGCCACCCGCCGTTCGACGCCGACGGCGCGGCGGCGCCGATGGACGATGGCTCGATCCTGCTGACGCTGCAGGTCCGTCACGGCGCCCTCGGCGTCGAACGCGGCGCGGAAGCCGCTGGCGTGCGGGCGGTGGTCGGCCTTGGCCGCATGCTGGCCCATGAGATCAAGAACCCGCTGGCCGGCATCCGCGGCGCGGCCCAACTGCTGAAGACCGGCGTCCGCGTAGAGGACGCGGCCCTGGCTCAACTGATCGTCGATGAGGTCGATCGCATCAAGCGCCTGGTCGATCGCATGGAGGCCTTCTCCGAGGAGGTCGTCCCGGACCAGGAGCCGGTCAACATCCACCAGGTGCTCGACCGCGTCCGCGCCCTGGCGGTGAACGGCGTCGCCGATGGCCTGTCCTTGCGCGAGAACTACGATCCCTCCTTGCCGCCGACCATTGGCGACGAGGACATGCTGATCCAGGTCTTTCTCAACCTGGTAAAGAACGCCTGTGAGGCGGCCCATTCCCGCGGCGACAATCGCGGCCAGGTAACCATCACCACCGCCTATCGTCACGGGGTGCGGATGCGCACCACCCAGGGCCAGAAGGTGCGTAGCGCGCCGCTGGAGGTTCGCATCCAGGACAATGGCCCCGGCGTCGCTCCCGATCTCCGCGAGCACCTGTTTGAGCCCTTTGTCACCACCAAGGCCATGGGGGCCGGCCTTGGCCTGGCCCTGGTCGCCAAGGTGATCACGGCCCACGGCGGCCTGATCGATTTTGAATCCGAGCCCGGACGCACGGTCTTCCGCGTCCTTCTTCCCATCGAACCTGAACTCGTCAGCGCTTAAGGCTCAGAATGTCAGTCCATCACAAAATTCTCATCGCCGACGACGACGCCTCTATCCGGCTGGTGCTCAGCCAGGCCTTCAGCCGCCTCGGCTATCAGGTGCGCGCCACCGGCAACGCCACAACCCTGCTGAAGTGGGTGTCGGAAGGCGAGGGGGACCTGGTCATCACCGACGTGGTTATGCCGGACGAGAATGTGTTCGATGTCCTGCCCCGCATCCGCAAGGATCGGCCCAAGCTGCCGGTGATCGTCATGAGCGCGCAGAACACCCTGCTGACCGCCGTGAACGCCGCCGAGATCGGCGCCTTCGAATATATTCCCAAGCCGTTCGACCTCGATGACATGACCGCCGCCGCCAAGCGGGCCCTGAGCCGCCCCTCCGACCCGGAAGCCACCAAGGCCCAGGCGAGGGCGGTGCGCGACGAGCGCCTGCCGCTGATCGGCCGCTCCGCGCCGATGCAGGAGGTCTACCGCACCATCGCCCGCCTGGTTGGCGCCGACCTGACGGTGTTGATCCTGGGCGAGTCCGGCACCGGCAAGGAGCTGGTGGCCCGCGCCCTGCACGATCTTGGCCCGCGCCGAGACGGGCGGTTCGCGGTGATTAACCTGGCCGCGGTGCCGCGCGAGCGGGTCGAGACCGAACTGTTCGGACGCGGCGATGGCGACCTCGGCAAGCTGATTGAGGCCGACGGCGGGACCCTGTTCCTGGACGAGATCGGCGACATGCCGCTCGACGCCCAGACCCGCTTGCTGCGGGTCATCGATGGCTCGGAGACCACGATCAACCCCCGCACCGGCCGCCGGCCCAATGCGCGCATCATCGCCGCCACCAATCGCGACCTGCGCGCCCTGATCCAGCAGGGCCTGTTCCGCGAGGACCTGTTCTTCCGCCTGAATGTGGCGCGCGTGCGCCTACCGCCGTTGCGAGAGCGCACGGACGACATTCCGGATCTCGCCCGCTCCTTCCTGCTGCGCGCCCATCGCGAAGGCCTGCCGGCCAAGGCGATCGACAACGGCGCGCTGGACCGGCTGAAGTCCTACGAATGGCCCGGCAATGTCCGCGAACTGGAAAACCTGATTCGCCGGGTCTGCGCCCTCTATGGCGAGGACCTGATCACCGCCCGCATCGTCGAGCGTGAACTGCAGGACCAGAACCCGGCGCCGGCCGAGCCCGGCGGCCCGGTGACCCTGGCTACGCTGATCGAACGACATCTGGCCGGCTATTTCGCCGACCAGCCCGATGGCCTGCCGCCGGCGGGGCTGTACGACCGGGTGTTGCATGAATTGGAGCGGCCGCTGATCCGCCTGACGCTCACGGCCACCCGAGGCAATCAGGTCCGCGCCGCCGAAATTCTCGGCCTTAACCGCAACACCCTGCGCAAGAAGATCCAAGATCTTGGTGTGGAAACGACCCGCGGCAAGCGGTGACGCTTTAGCGCAACATTGGTGTTGATCAAAAAGCACAGTCTCCATAGGCTGTGCGTATGGACGATGGGCTAGCGTCAGATCTGGACGGAGCGGTTTCGCTCACGCCGAGCTGGACGGCGCGTCTGCGCCAGCGCGTGACATCGCGGTGGGCGCAAGGCGGCGCCTACGCCCTGGCCTGCGTCCTCACGGGCGTGGCCGTGTGGATGGCCTCGTCCGCGCCGGTGGCCGGACTTGCCGAACGGCGCAGCCTCATAATCCTGTCTTTGCTGGGCGTGAATCTGGCCGTCATCCTGGCCCTGGTGGCCTCCGTCAGCTGGCGGTTCCTGCGGCTGCTGGCGGTTCAACACCGCGACGCCGGCGCGCGGCTGCACCTTCGTTTCGTGCTGTGGTTCGCCAGCGGCGCCATCGCGCCGGCGATCATCATCACCCTGGTGTTCGGCGTGCTGGTCAACCAGACGGTGGACAGCTGGTTCAGCCAGCGGGTGCGGACCGTGGTGCAGAACTCCGCCGCCGTGGCCAAGTCCTACTTCAACTCTCAGGTCAACTCGATCCACGACGACATCTACACCATCGACCATGATCTGAATGACCCTGCCGCGGTCGATCTGTTCAAGCGGGCGCCGATCCAGTTTGGCCAGAAGCTGGCGCTGGAGGGCAGCTATCGCAACTTTCCGGCGGTCTATCTGATCGATCACGATGGCCGCATCCTGTCGCGGTTCGAAGCCGACCCGGCCCACGTGCCATTCCTGGCGCCGCCGCCCAGCACGATCGAAGCCTCGGCCGACCCGCACACGGTCAACATCGAGCAGTTCTTGAATACCGACCTGATCCGCGCCGTGGTCCGGTTGAGCAGCTATGACGACGCCTATCTCTATGTCGTGCGTCCGGTGGATCACGGCATCCTCAGCCGGCTCAGCGACACCGCGACGGCGTTGGCTGCCTACAACGACACCGCCGAGAACCGGGGCCGGGTCGAGGCGGCTTCTGGCCTGAGTCTGCTGGAGGTGACCCTGCTGCTGCTGGTCGCCGCGGTCTGGATCGGCATGGCCGCCGCCAACGCGATCTCGGCCCCGGTGGCGCGGTTGATCCATGCCGCCGACCGGGTCGCCGCCGGTGACCTGACCGCGCGCGTCGCGGTTCAGTACGAACCTGATGAAATCGCCGATCTTTCGAGATCATTCAATCGGATGGCCGGTGACCTTCAGGCGCAGCAATCGGCGCTGCGAGCGGCGGGTGACGAGGCCGAGGCGCGGACACGGTTCATCGAGACGGTGCTGGCTGGCGTCAGCGCCGGCGTGATCGGCCTGGACGGGGAGGGGCGGATTTCGGCGCTGAACCGGCAAGCCATCGCCCTGCTCAGCCTATCGGCGAAGACGGCGCGCGGTCAGTTGCTGACGGAAGCGGCGCCGGAACTGGCTGAGGTCGCCGCCGAAGCGACCAGTTTCGGGGGCGACGCGGAGGCGGAAATCGATATCTCGCGCGGCGCGGAGAACCATCGTTTGCGCGTGCGGGCCAGTGGCCACGCAGATGGTGGTCTGGTGCTGACCTTCGACGACATTACACGTTTGGTCACTGCCCAGCGCAACGCCGCCTGGCGCGATGTGGCGCGGCGGATTGCCCACGAAATCAAGAACCCGCTGACCCCGATCCAACTCTCCGCCGAACGCATCCGCCGCAAATACCGCGCCGACATCAAAAACGATCTCGAGACCTTTGATCGCTGCACCGAGACCATCATCCGCCAGGTCGGCGACATCGGCCGGATGGTCGATGAATTCTCCGCCTTTGCGCGAATGCCGGCGCCGAAGTTCGCGCGCATGGAGGCGGCGGAGCTACTCCGGCAGGGGGTGTTCGCGCAAAGGGTCGCCGATCCCGCAACGACTGTCGATCTGGTCGAGCCCTTGCCGGAAGCGGTGATGCTCTGCGACGGTCCAATGATCGGTCAGGCGCTGACCAACCTGCTCAAGAACGCCGGCGAGGCCGTCGCCGCCCGCCGCGCCGTCGAGCCGAAACTGAAGGGCCGGATCACCGCCCGCCTGGTGCTGGGCGATGGCGATCTGGCGTTCGAGATCGAGGACAATGGCGTCGGCCTGCCGGCCAAGGGCCGAGACCGCCTGATCGAACCCTATGTGACGACGCGGGAAAAAGGCACCGGCCTTGGTCTGGCGATCGTCAAACGAATTGTCGAGGACCATGGCGGCGAGTTGGTCCTGACGGATGCGGATGAAAAGCCCGGCGCGCGCGTAATCTTGCGCCTGCCGCGGCTGAAGACAGTCGAACGAGCCAGTGTGGAAGGCGTGAGCGCGGCATGAGAGCGACAATGGCGGCTGATATTCTGGTGGTCGATGACGAGGCGGACATCCGCGATCTCGTCGCCGGCGTGCTGACCGACGAGGGCTACAGCGTGCGGGTCGCAGCGGACGCGGAGGCGGCGCTGGCGAGCCTGAAGGCGCGCAAGCCCGCGGCGCTGGTGCTCGACATCTGGATGCAGGGCGGCGGCATGGACGGGCTGGAGCTGCTTGACCTGGTCAAGGAGCTGGATCCCGACCTGCCCGTGGTGATGATCTCCGGCCACGGCAATATTGAGACCGCGGTGAGCGCCATCAAGCGCGGCGCCTACGACTTTCTGGAAAAGCCGTTCAAGTCCGACCGGTTGCTGCTGGTGGTCGAGCGGGCGCTGGAGCAGGCGTCGTTGAAGCGTGAGAACCGCCGCCTGCGGGCCCAGGCCGGCGTGCCGGAGGGTTTTGTCGGCCGCTCCAGCGCCGCCCAGCAGCTGCGCCAGCTGATCGCCAAGGTTGCGCCGGCCAACAGCCGCGTGCTGATCTCCGGCCCGCCGGGCTCGGGCAAGGAGCTGGTCGCGCGGCTGATCCACGAAGCCAGCCCGCGCGCCAAGGGGCAGTTCATGGCCATCGGCGCCGCCGGCATGACCCCGGACCGCATGGATCTCGAGCTATTCGGCGAGGAAGGCGAGGGCGGCCGGCCGCGCAAGATCGGTGTGTTCGAGAAGGCCCACGGCGGCACCCTCTATCTGCACCAGGTCGGCGACATGCCGCGCGAGACGCAAGGCCGCATCCTGCGGGTTCTGGTCGAGCAGCGCTTCCGCCGGGTCGGCGGCGACCACGATGTGCAGGTGGATGTGCGGGTGATGTCCTCCACCTCCCGCGAGCTTCGCGAGGAAATCAGCGCCGGCCGCTTCCGCGAGGACCTGTTTCACCGCCTCAACGTGGTGCCGGTGCACGTACCCGGCCTGTCCGAACGCCGCGAGGACATCGCCGAACTGGTGGAATACTTCATTGGCCGGATCAGCGAAGCCACCGGCCTGCCACGCCGCACGCTCACGGACGAAGCCATCGCCACCCTGCAGGTGCATGGCTGGCCCGGCAACGTCCGCCAGTTGCGTAACAATGTGGAGCGGATGCTGATCCTGGCCTCAGGCGATCCCGCCGACCCCATCACCGGCGCCATGCTGCCGTCCGAAGTGGTGGCCAATGGTTCCACCAACAGCATGAGCACGGAACGGATCATCGCCCTGCCGCTACGCGACGCACGGGAGGTGTTCGAGCGTGAATATCTCAACGCGCAGATCATGCGGTTTGGCGGCAATATCTCGCGCACGGCCAGCTTCATCGGTATGGAGCGGTCGGCCCTGCACCGGAAACTCAAGTCGCTGGGCGTCGCGCCCGCCAGGGCAACGGAAGACGAGGAAGAAGACGCCTGATGCCGCGTATCGCCTATGTGAACGGCCGCTACCTGCCGCACGACAATGCGGCGGTGCATATCGAGGATCGTGGCTATCAGTTCGCCGATGGCGTCTACGAAGTCTGGGCCATCTTCGGCGGCAAGCTGACCGACACCGAGGGCCATTTCACCCGCCTTTGGCGCAGCCTGGGCGAACTCGGCATCGCCCAGCCCATGTCGCGCAAGGCGCTGGAGACGGTGCTGAACCAGGTGCTGCGCCGCAACCGGATCACCGAGGGCCTGCTCTATCTGCAGGTCAGCCGGGGCGTTGCGCCGCGCGACCACATCTTCCCAGATCCCGCCACGCCGCCTAGCGTGGTCGTCACCGCCAAGCGCATCGACCGCGTCGCCACCGAGGCCAAGGCGGCCAAGGGCGTCAGCGTCATCACCACCCCGGAGAACCGATGGGGCCGCTGCGATATCAAGACCGTAGGCCTATTACCCAATGTTCTAGCCAAACAAGCGGCGCGGGAAAGGGGAGCCTCCGAGGCCTGGTTCATCGATGGCGATGGCCTGGTGACCGAAGGCGGGTCGAGCAATGCCTGGATCGTCGATCGCGACGGCGTGCTGCGCACCCGCGACACCGGCGCCAACATCCTGCGCGGCGTCACCCGCATCGCCGTGCTGAAACTGGCCGAGGAACTGCAGATCAAGGTCGAGGAGCGGCCTTTCACCATCGACGAGGTCCGCTCTGCGCGGGAGGCCTTCTACACAGGCGCCGGCGCCCTGGTGACGCCAGTCGTCAAGATCGACGACGATCTGATCGGCGGCGGCGCGCCAGGGCCTGTCGCTCTGCGCCTGCGCGACCTATATATCCAGTCAGCCAGAGATGGGCTGGCGGGATAGGGGTTACTTTGCGTAAGGACGGTTGAAACCGCCCCCGCCGAGAGCCTAGTTTCCGTCTTGTGTGTGTGGAGCATTCTGCTCCGCCTGATTGTACGTAAAAGGAGGCCTGACCCCATGTCAGCCGAAAAAAAACAGAACCTCCAGGACACCTTTCTGAACTCCGTCCGCAAATCCAAGACCCCGCTGACCATATTCCTGGTCAACGGCGTCAAGCTGCAGGGCGTGGTCAGCTGGTTCGACAATTTCTGCGTGCTGCTGCGCCGTGATGGCCAGTCGCAGCTTGTCTACAAGCATGCGATCTCCACCATCATGCCGTCGGCGCCGGTCCAGCTCTATGAGCCGGAAGATCAGGACGAAGATTGACCGATAGACTGATTGATCACAGCACGCCGGTTCAGGCGGCGCTGGTTCTCCATCCCAGTTCCAACCGCGATACGGGGCTGCGCATACCGCAGGCCCGGCTTGAGGAGGCCATCGGCCTCGCCGAGGCGCTCGACCTTGAGATCAGGTCGGCGCTGATCGTGCCCTTGCGCGGGACCATGCCCGCGACCCTGTTCGGCAAGGGCAAGGTCGCCGAGCTGGGCGAGCTCTGCCGCGAGCACGAGATCGACGTGGTGGTGGTGGATGATTCCCTGACGCCCGTGCAGCAGCGCAACCTGGAAAAGGCCTGGCAGGCCAAGGTCATCGACCGCACCGGCCTGATCCTGGAGATCTTCGCCCGCCGCGCGCGCACCCGCGAGGGCAAGTTGCAGGTGGAATTGGCCCGGCTGGCCTATGAACGCTCACGCCTGGTCCGCACCTGGACCCACCTGGAACGCCAGCGCGGGGGCCTGGGCGCCATGTCCGGCCCCGGCGAAACCCAGATCGAAACCGACCGCCGGCTGCTGACCAGCAAGGTCGCTCGACTGAAGAAGGAACTGGACGAGGTGCGCCGCACGCGCGGCCTGCAACGCCAGGCCCGTCAGCGCGCACCGGCGCCGACCATCGCCCTGGTCGGCTACACCAATGCCGGCAAGTCCACCCTGTTTAACCGCCTGACCGACGCCGACGTGGTGGCCAAGGATATGCTGTTCGCGACCCTGGATCCGACCCTGCGGTCGATCAAGCTGCCGGAGGGTCGTGGCGCGGTTCTGTCCGACACCGTCGGTTTCATCTCCGACCTGCCGCACGAACTGGTCGAGGCCTTCCGCGCCACCCTGGAAGAGGTCCAGGGCGCGGACGTCATCGTCCATGTCCGCGACATCGCCGGCGCCGACTCAGCCGCCCAGGCCGAGGACGTGCGGCTGGTGCTGAAGCAGATCGGCGTCGAGCCGGAAGACGAGCGGCTGATCGAAGTCTGGAACAAGGTCGACCTGATCGATCCCGAAGACCGTATCGCGATCGTCTCGCGCGCGGCTCGGACCCGCGAACAACATACCGGCCGCGCCGTGGCGATTTCGGCGGTGACGGGGGAGGGGGTCGAGCCCCTGCTGAACCTGTTCGCCGAAATGATCGACCAGGACGAGCCGGTTCACGCCAGCCTCGCTGCCGGCGATGGCCGCGCCCTGGCCTGGCTCTATCGTCACGGCCGCATCCTGAACCGGACCGACGATGCGGAAGGCCGGGTGCGGCTGTCGGTGAAGCTGGACAGCCAGGCGCTCGGCCAGTTCGAGCAGTTGTTTCCGGACGCGCTGGTGGGAATAGCGGCGGAGTAGGGCTCCGCTCAGTCCTCGTTCCATGGCGGCGGAAGCTGGCCGGCCTTGAAGAGGATGGTCGGGTTTTCGTCGTAGACGCCCAGGTCGACATCGGCGGTGATCGAAAAAGCCACCACGCCCAGACGCAACGGCGCGAGTCGCTCGGCCTTCCGCCGCGCCTCCTCGGCGTCACGGCAGCCAACCTGCTGTTCCGCTTTCAGATTCTTGCCCCGACCGGCGATGTAGGACTGAACGATGTGGACGGTTTCACTGGGCATAGCAGCACAGACCACACATGGCCGACATTAGCCACGACAGATACCTTCGCGGAAAAGGAGCTCTCCGCGGAAGCCTGAGGACCCGAAATCCTCTTATGCTTCGACAGGCCCAGCATGAGAATTTCTACTGAAGCCAAAGTCGCCCTCATCCTGAGCTTGTCGAAGGAGAGGGCGCATCCCCGCTCTTGCCGCATCTTGGGAAACAGGCGTTTTCAGCCCGCCCGCTCCGCCGCCTTGGCGGCGTCCCACAGGGCGTCCATCTCAGCCAGATCGCTGTCCTCGGGCCGGCGGCCGGCTTCGGCCAGGGCGTGTTCCACAAAACCGAACCGGCGCAAAAACTTGGCGTTGGTCGAGCGGATCGCGGCTTCCGGGTCGATGTCCAACTTGCGGGCAAGGTTGGCGATGACGAACAGGATGTCGCCCATCTCGTCCTGCAGCCGCTCCTTGTCGCCAACGGCGACCTCAGCCTCCAGCTCCGCGACCTCCTCATGCAGTTTGGCCAGCACATCGCTGGCCTCAGCCCAATCGAACCCGACGCGAGCCGCACGGCCGGTCAGCTTTATGGCGCGCGTCAGGCCGGGCAGGCCGACGGAAACCCCGTCCAACGCGCTGGCTTTGGCGCTCTTGGTCGCCCGCTCCTCCGCCTTGATGGCCTCCCAGGCCCTGGTCTGCTCGGCGGCGTCGCGTTGGCCGGCATCGCCGAACACGTGCGGATGGCGGCGGATCATCTTGTCACAAATGGCCTGGGCGACATCGTCGAAGGCGAAGGCGCCGGCTTCCTCGGCCATGCGGGAATGGAACACCACCTGCAGCAGCAGGTCGCCGAGTTCATCCCGCAACTCAGGCAGGTCGTTCCGCTCGATGGCGTCGGCGACCTCATAGGCCTCCTCGACCGTATAGGGGGCGATGGTGGCGAAGGTCTGCTCCAGGTCCCAGGCGCAGCCGTCCTTGGGGTCGCGCAAACGGGCCATGATGGCGATCAGGCGATCCAGCGGATCGGCGTCGGTCGGCGCGGGTCGGGTCATGACGATTCGGCGGCTTTGGGGACTAGCCGATCGATAGCACGCAGCACGCCGACCGTCTGGAACCAGGGCGGCTCGGTCTGTGGATTCGCTTCGATGGTCATGCCCAGCCGGCGCATCACCGCTATGGAGGCGGCATTGTCGTGTTCGGTCGTCGCCACCAGCCGCTCCAACAGCAGGCCGTCGAATGCCCAGTCCACCAGCGCCGTCGCGGCCTCGCTGGCGTAGCCGCGGCCTTGGCTGGCCGGCGAGAGAACCCAGAACAGGCCCATCTCCATGGTGCGCAGCGCTTTCGCCGCGCCGCCGAAGCCAGGCAACTGGCCGAACGGTGCGAAGGAGGGCACGAGGCCGACCATGCCGACGAAGGCGCCCGTATCCTTGAGCACCACCGCCCGCTCGCCCAACGGCGGTTGGTAGAGCCGCTCCAGTTCCCGATAGTTGGCGATGGACCAGTCCAGCCAGCTCATCCGTCGCTGGCGGATTTCATGTTCGGGTAAACTCGCGTCAGTCCAGCCGATGTCCATGAACAGCCGGTGCACAGCCTCGCCATCCGCGGCGGCCAGCGGCCGGATCACCAGCCGCTCGGTCGTCAAGACCGGCACATGCGGCGGCCCGCTCGGCTCGCTCATCTGAAAGCTTCCTTCGCCAGGGTCATGAGCCAGACCTAGGGCGAGGCGGGGCGAGTGTCCAATCTCACCAAAATTGAACCATCTGGTTTACAAATGGATGGTTGGCCGGTAATTAAACCAAATGGTTCTGGATCAATCGCCACAGCTCGACGGCGTTTTCCACGCCCTGGCCGATCCGACGCGCCGCTCCATGCTGCGCAGCTTAGCCGGCGGCCAGCGCAAGATCGGCGATCTGGCCGCGCCGCACCGGATGTCCTTCGCCGCCGCGTCCAAACACGTGCGCGTGCTGGAGCGGGCAGGGCTGGTTACGCGCGAGGTGCAAGGCCGCACCCACCTCTGCCGCCTGCAGGCCGCGCCGCTCGCCGAGGCCGACAGCTGGCTCAGCTTCTACAGCCGGCTTTGGAGCGACCAGCTTGACGCCCTGGACGCGGTGCTTCGCGCCGAGGCTTCCACACCGGAGGAAACCCGATGACCGACAATATCCTGCGTATGACCCGCCGCTTCGATCTGCCGCCGGCGCGGGTGTTCGACGCCTGGGTGGACCCCGCGCTCGTGACCAAATGGCTGTTCACGACGCCCGGTAGCGAAAGCCACTCCACCGAGATCGACGCCCGTGTCGGCGGCGGCTGGGTCATCGTCGATCGGCGAGACGGCATCGACTACAAGGCGCTGGGCGAATACCTGGAGATCGACCCGCCGCGCCGGCTGGTGTTCAGCTTCGGCATGCCGCAGTTCTCCGACGCCTTCAACACAGTGACCATCGAGATCGAGCCCGACGGTGACGGTTGCTTGATGACGCTGACCCAGGACAATCTGCCGCCCGAATATCAGGAGCCGACCCGGCAGGGCTGGGAGGACATGTTTCACACCCTGGCGGCCCTGTAGAACCTGTGCCTATGATGCCGACATGACCCATCACATAGCCGCTCCCCTCATCGCGACCATGATCGCCACCCTGACGGCGGTTTTCATGAGTCTCTTCGCCGTGACCCAGGCCAGGAAGAGTCCCGCTCCGGCCAAAAAGCCACGTCAACCTTACGGGCCCAGGGCTCCGCGCTGAAGCGTCTCCTTGCCAGCTAGCTAGGCTGGGCGCATCATTGTCTCATTGCGACGCGGTCGGGCCCTGTGCGCCCGCTGATTGGCGCTCAAGGAGACGACCATGACTGAAGCCTACCCGTCCCCCGTGGACGATTGCCCCGCGCCAATTCGGCAAGAGGCCATCATAACCCCCCTCATCGTTGAGTTCCTCGAATGGCTGGCGGCCGAACCGCGAGCCTATGCCGAGGTAATGGAGTTCTGGCGGACCTCCTGTCCACGATTGCCGATCTGGGAGGACGCGGTCGATCAAGGGCTCGTCGTCCGGCGCGCCATCCCTGGCCAACCGGCCCTGGTCGAGGTCACCGCGCAGGGCCACCGACTGATCGCCGAGAGCGGCGTCACCCACCGCGCGGCCTGAGCCACATCTCTCACATCTGAACAGGAGGCTCGCGATGGATCGCGACACCCTGAGCGCCTACGACCGCGACGCGGCCGCCTTCGCCGACGACTGGGAAACCCAGCCGACCCCGTCGGACATGCAGGCGCTCATTCTCGAACACTTCAAGCCCGGCCTCACCGCCGACATCGGCTGCGGCAGTGGCCGCGACGCCGCCTGGATGAGCGAAAACGGCTTCGAGACCATCGGCTACGACGCATCGGAGGGCCTGCTGGCCGAAGCCCGGCTACGTCATCCGGGCGTCCTGTTCGAACAGGCCCTGCTGCCGGGCTTGGACGGCGTCGGCCAGGGCCAGTTCCAGAACGTCCTCTGCGAGACGGTGATCATGCACCTGCCGCCGTCGGACATCTGCGCATCGGTGCGCCGGCTGGTCGCTATTCTGAAGCCCGGCGGAATCCTCTATTTGAGCTGGAGGGTCACCGAGGGCGCCGACCGACGCGACGAGTTCGGCCGCCTCTATGGCGCCTTCGATCAGTCTCTCGTGCTGAACGCCCTGGCGGGCGCCGACATCGTGCTGGATCAGCAAAGCGTCAGCGCGTCATCCGCCAAGGTCGTCCGCAGGCTGATCGCGCGCGGACGCATCTAAGGGCGGATTTGGAGACGAAACGACGCCGGCCGTCCCGGTTGCGTCATCGATGACCATCGCCAGCCCATTTCCGCCGGTGTTAGCCTCTAACCTGGGGGAGGCGACAATAATGAAACTGCTTCGGACCGTTGGCGTGCTCATAGGGCTCGCCCTGTTGGCCGTCTTGATCACCGGCGTGGTCTCCGGGGTCTGGACCGGCGTCCTGCTCGCCAATCTGAAATACAGCCCGAGCATTCCCTGGTCCGCGCCGATCATGCTGGCGGTTCTGGCCTTGCTCTGGTGGGCCATGGGCGGATGGGGCAAGCGATCGTCGGTGAGGGCGATCAGCCTGCGCGCGGCGCCACTCTCGGCGTCGGTGAGTCTTCTGGCCCTGGCGGCGGGCCTGTTGTCGCTGGCGGCCCTGGTCGGCTTCTGGATCATCGAACATCGGCTGGTCGCCACTCCGCCCGCGCTGCGACCCGACTATTCCAAGCTCGGCGCGGTCACGGTGCTGGTGATGCTGGCCACCGCCTCTATCTCCGGTGGCCTGTCCGAGGAGGCCGGGTTTCGCGGCTATTTCCAGAGCGCGATGGAGCGGCGCGGGTTCGGCCCTCTGGCGATCCTGATCACCGCCCTGGTGATGGCGCCGGAACACGCCCTGACTCAGGGCTTCGTCTGGCCGACGATGGTCTTTTACCTGCTGGTCGATATCATGCTGGGCGCCCTGGCCTACATCACCAAGTCCATCGGCCCGGGGATTGTCGTCCACGCCATCGGCCTGTTCGTCTTCTTCGACTATGTCTGGCCGCACGACCATGAGCGGCTGCTCATCTCGCAATCCGGTCCGGACCAGGCGTTCTGGCTCGCGCTGGGCGGCATGGTGGTTTTGGGGCTGGCCGGCGTCGCCGCCTTCTTCGCCCTGGCGCGAGCGGCCCGCAAAGCCAACCGAGAGCAGGCCGCCGCGGTTTGACATTTCGCAGCCCGGGGCAGGGCGCTAGGATGCCGTTTGGGTTGAAGGGGGCTGCCATGTTCAAACTCCTGATGGGCCTGATCGCGCTGGCGGTGGCGACGGGCGCCCAGGCGGCGACGCTCACGCCAGCTCTGCGGCCGCTGGGCTTCCTGGTCGGCGCCTGGAAAGGCGTCGGTGAGGTGAACGACACGGGCGGTCGCGCCCATGGCGTATCGACCATGTCGATCGAGGCCGACGGCAATGCCCTGCTGCGCAACGACCGCAATGAGGTGTTCGACAAGGCCGGCAAGCCGACCCGGGCCTTTCATCAGATGATGCTGATCTACTCAGACGCCGGCGGCGTGCTGGGCGACTATGTGGACGGCGAGGGGCATGTGATCCACTACGGCCCGGCCGCCATCGTCGACGGCAGGTCGGTGGAGTTCCTCAGCATCGCGTCGGCCGGAGCTCCAGTGTTCAGGCTGCGCTACGACGCGGTCGGGGTCGATACGCTGAAGATATCCTTCTCCATTCAGCCCCCCGGCCAGTCGGCCTTTCAGCCGATTGCCGTCGGCGAGGTGCGCCGGGTGAAGTGAGGCGTTTCGGCAAGATGGTTTTGAGCAGTCTGTCGAGTTCGGGTCCGGTCGTTCGTCAACATGGCGAGGGCAGGCCGACTGGCCGTCCGAAGACCTGGCAGGAGACGTTAAAATGACCCCCACCATCACCGTATTTGCGCAGTCGCCCGATCGCGGCAGGGGCCTGGCGCGCGACATGCCCGTCCGCTGGGCGCTCGAGGAAGTCGGCCAGCCCTACGAGGTTGGCCTGGTTTCGTTCGATGAGATGAAGAGGCCTGGGCATCTGGGCCGTCATCCGTTCGGGCAGATTCCGACCTATGAGGAGGGCGACCTCGTCTTGTTTGAATCGGGGGCGATCGTCTTCCACATCGCGGCCCACGGGGCCGGCCTGCTGCCGGACGATGCGGATGCTCGCGCTCGGGCGATCACATGGATGTTTTCCGCGCTGAGTACGGTGGAGCCGCCGATACTCGACCTCCAGACCCTCAAGTTCCAGGAGCGCGACACGAGCTGGTATGAGGAACGCCTGCCTCTGGTCGAGGGGCGGCTCGGCGACCGGCTGAACCAGCTTTCCGGTCGCCTGGGCGACGCCGACTGGCTCGATGGCGATTTCAGCGCGGGCGACCTGATGATGGTGTCGGTGCTGCGCAGGCTAAAGGCGCCGGGTCTGCTGGAGCCGTTCCCGAACCTTTCCGCCTATGTCGATCGTGGAGAAGCACGGCCCGCCTTCAAGCGCGCCTTCGATGCTCAGTTGGCGGTTTTCACCGCCAGCCAACCGGCCGACCGGTAGGGGCGGGGAGCGGACCGTCGCCCGACACGGCGGGTTCGCCACCCTTGTCTCCGCGCTCGGCTGGCGGCACAACCCAAGGCCGAGGCGCCGAGAACGGGAAGCACATGATCATCGAACCCCGCATACGAGGCTTCATCTGCACCACCGCGCACCCGGTCGGCTGCGCACAAAACGTCGCCGACCAGATCGACTATGTGCTTGGTCAAGGTGAGCTTGCGGACTGCCCGAAGCGTGTGGCCGTCCTCGGCTGTTCGACGGGATATGGCTTGGCGACGCGCATCGCCGCGACCTTCGCCGGGAGCGCCGACACCATCGGCGTTTCGCTGGAGCGGGAGCCAACGGAGACCAGGACCGCCAGCGCTGGCTGGTACAACAATCGTGCGTTCGAGGCGCGGTCGGCGGCCATCGGCAGGCCGGCGCTCACCCTGGAGGGGGACGCCTTTTCCGACGCCATGAAGGCGACCTTCATCGAGGCTGTTCGTGAGCGGTTCGGTCAGCTCGATCTGGTGGTCTACAGCATGGCGTCGCCGGTGCGGACCGATCCTGAAACCGGCCAGACCTATCGTTCGGTGCTCAAGCCGCTCGGCGAGCCCGTTCAGATCAAGACGTTGAATACGGAGACCGGCGAGGTTTCCGACGTCACCCTGGCGCCGGCAAGCGACGAGGAAGCCGCCGCCACCGTGGCCGTGATGGGCGGGGATGACTGGAAGCGCTGGATCGACCAGCTGAATGACGCCGGCGTGCTCGCGTCAGGCTTTCGCACTCTGAACTACACCTACATCGGCAGCGAGCTGACATGGCCGATCTATTGGAACGGTACGCTGGGCCGCGCCAAGGCCGACATCGACCAGAAGGCCGAGGCGATCCGCGGCCTGCTTGGCGAGGACGCCGCGCGGATTGTGGCGCTGAAGGCTGTCGTAACCCAGGCTAGTTCCGCGATCCCGGCGATCCCACTCTATGGAACCGTTCTGTTCAAGGTCATGAAGGAGCTTGGGCTGCATGAGGGTTGCGTGGAGCAGATCGATCGCTTGTTCCGGACGCGGTTGGGCCGCAACGCCGATCTGGACGAGGCGGGCCGCCTGCGGCTGGACGACTGGGAACTCTCGGCCAAGGTGCAAGCCGAGGTGCTGCGGCGATGGCCGCTGTTGACCACGGAAACCCTGGAGGCCTTGGCCGACCTTGCCGAGTACCGAACCCAATTCCTGCGCCTGTTCGGATTTGGCGTGGGCGGGGTGGACTATGGGCTCGACGTGGACCCGCGAGGCGTCACCGCCTGACCGGTTCGCTGGATGTCGCCAACCTCGGCGTCCCGGATGCAAATACTCCCAACTTCGAACGACAGGCAAAGCCCTGATGGAAGAAGCCGCAGCCCTGATGGCGTCTGGAGACGCCACCTCCGCGGCGGCGATGGATTTTGCAAGGCGCTTTCGGGCATGGACCAAGCAATTGATGAGCGGTCCGTCACCGGCGCCAAGCCTGACACCAAAACTAATAGCGATGATGGACGATGCACGGTCCGCGTTTGTCAGCTGCAGTGAAAGGGTGGAAGGACTGCTCGCTCAGGCTGAGCCATGGGCCGCTGGCTGTTCACCGGTTTGGGTCGGCAGTAATGATCAGATCTTCGGCGAACCGGCGGACGAGTGAGGTGAGCGCCGTTTGGTCGGCTTCGCTCCAGCCTGCCAGGACTTCTGACAGCGCCTGGCGCCGCGCGTCGCTGATCGCCGCCACGACTTGGCGCCCGGAGTGGGTGAGCGCCGCCGCGCGCCGGCGCCGGTCACTGTCGTCGTTCGGCCGCCCGATGAGGTCCAGGCTTTCCAGCCTGGCCAGCTGCCGGCTGACAGTGGTGTGGTCGCGTCCAACCAGCTCCGCCAGTTGGGCCACCGCCAGGGGTCCATGCACGCCTAGCCGCATCAACAGAGGGAACAGAGCGCGGTCCAGGTTGACTCCCGCCTTGCGCAGCAGAAAATCGTCACGCTTCGGGCTGTTGAGGAACCCGGTCAGGTCAAGTACGGCACGAGCCAGCGCGTCGATATTGCGTGTATTTTGCACCTTTACGGCGTTCCCCGATTAAGTCATATTCCGTGCATGATACATGCATATAGCGCCTTGGTCATCATCGGCGGCGTTCGCCCGCGCCGCATCTGCCCAACGATCGCAACCTGGGTGGCGGAGGTCGGGCGAGGCCTTGGACCGGGGATACTCGAACTTATCGATCTGCGCGATTGGTCCCTGCCAATGGACGACGAACCGAGATGCCCCAGCGCGGCGCCTACACACCATGCGCAGCGTTGCCGATGTCGGCAATGGTTGGCCGGAGGATCAGTGCGCAAGCAGCGACAGCCAGTGTCTACGCCGGATAGAGATGTCGCGCCGGGCGCCAGATAGAAATGTCACCAGCGGGTAGGCGAGGGGAGCGGGCGGGCGCGGAGCCCTCCAACCGCGCAGAGCCCGAACGCTGCCCTCCGCACCGTCGTTGAAGCTGCGTCTTTGTTTTCCGAGTGCGCGTTAGCGCGCGAGGCACGTAGCAAGTCATAAGCTGATCGGCCCCGACATTCCACGATCCCGTCCGTAGGCCTTGGTGGCGCAATTCCGAGTTTGAGGGAAAAGCAGCTTTGTGCATGTTGGGGCGCTGACGCTTGGTCCGCGCCGTTCAAAGAGTGAAGCGCAATATGGCTTTGCCATCTGCCGTCCTTCTCGTCGCGGCCTCAATGACGGTCGCTAACCCAACTACTGTATCGTCGGTCAAAGGGGGAAATACAGGCGACATCGCTGACGCGGTTGCGACTTTAGCCAAGATGGACTGGGAGGTAGATATTCAATCTCTCAGTCAACAACTCAAGCTGCCGCAGCTCCAAGATGGAATCAAATGGCAGGGCCCCTTCGCTCGATATGAGGCCCCTATGTTCAGCGCGTATTATGATCCGGTAGCATCTGAGTTCGGAATAACGAAGATATCTATATTTTGGCAGATTGGTAATGTGAAGGACGAAAATGGGAAGCCGGCCATATTCAATTATCTATTATTGAATATGGCCCCGGGTCGCTGTCCGACAGCACAGAGATTGACTGAGGCACTTGGGGTCAAGCCGCTTTCCATGCAATACCCTGGAGTTGATGGAGGGCCGTCGTATGAAGGTTCGACCTTCATGGTTCCTCAAAATCACGGCGCACCAATCCAAGTTTCTTACTTTGGCCAAAACACCTGCCGACTCACGGTTAGCCACATTCGTGAACTATGAAGGCTGGCGCGGTCAGCCCACGCTGAACATGTGCCCAGTCTGGTCGCGACGCTTAGGACCTTTGCGGGTGCGTTGACCTGGCGGCTGGGTCTGCTGGTCTTGGCGGATCAGGGCGAGGAGGCCTCCCAAGCGCTTGTTTTCCAGCACCGCCGTCTCGGTGACGCGCCGTAACCTGTCGAAGGTGCGGTAGGGCATGCTCCGGCCCTTGTAGCGGACCTCCAGTCGGCCATCGGGAAAGTCCACGACCTCGACCCGGCGCCCGATCGCGGCCTGGGCGAACTCGGACGGCTCGATCATGAAAAGGATGTTGTCGTACTGGAGGGTGAGGGACTGCGACAGCGTCCGCTCGGCGCGCCAGGTGAAGGCTTCATCCAATCGGTCCCCGGGCGACATGGGGCGATGGAGGTCCTTGTCGTTGAACGGCGCCTTGGCGAAGCGCGCGTTGTAGTCGGCCACGAAGCCCGGCAGGAAGGCGTTGCCTTCCTCCATCGAGCTGACGCCGGCGAGCCTGAGCTCCTTCACCAGTCGGTCCTGCAGGGTCTTGTTGGCGCGCTCGACGCGGCCCTTGGCCTGGCTGGAGTTGGCGCAGATGATCTCGATGCTCAGCGCCTTCAAGGCGCGGCCGAACTGGGTCATGCCATCGCCGTGCAGGCCGCTGGGCTTGTTGACCCGGAAGACCGCGTGCTTGTCGGTGTAGAAGGCGACCGGCTTGCCGTGCTGCTCCAGATACCGCTGGGTGGCGTTGAAGTAGGCGAAGGTCGACTCCGACTGGACGAACTGCAGGTGCATCAACCGGCTGGTGGCGTCGTCGATGAAGACGAGCAGGGTGCATTGCGGGCCGCGATCCTCGAACCACCAATGCTCCGACCCGTCCAGCTGGACCAGCTCGCCGACGCACTCCCGGCGATACCGCGGCTGGTAGACCCGGCCGCGGCGCTTGACGCGATCCGCCCAGAGGCCGGCGTCCAACTCCAGAGCCGCAGCGTCTCGCGGCCGACGGTGATGCCGTGGACCTCGCGCAGCTTCTCGGCGGCAAGCGTCGGGCCGAAGTCTGCGTAGCGAGCCTTGATCAGCGCCAGCGCCTGGTCCTTGATCGCCGTGGGCGTCTGCCGGTTGCTGGCCCGGCCACGCTTCTTGGAAATGAGGGCCGTCGCGCCGTGCTGCTGGTAGGCCTTCGATAGCCGCAGGACCTGGCGGCGCTCCGGGCCCATCAGCTCGCTGGCCACCGAAACCGTCAGCCGACCGGCTGACAGATCGCGCAGGATCTCGACTCGGCTAAGCTCCTTGTCGCTCATGAAGTGCAACGCCACTTTGGAGGACCTCCCACGCAAAATAAGGGAGGGCGCCATTTCTAACTGGCACGCCGGTGACATTACTAAATGGCGGTGCGGGTTCTAGCCGAAGTGCGACTGAGGTCGGGCGCAGGATGGCGGGAAGGGGGCGGCCTGTCACCTGGTTCTGCACGATGGTTGGAGTCGGGCGGCGGGCGGGCGCGAAGCCCTCAGATCGCGCAGAGCCCGACCGCCGGCCGATGCACTAGTCGCTCAGCTTGGTCTTTGTTTTCCGAGTGCGCCGTTAGGCGCCCGAGGCACGTAGGGCACCCTAGCCGGAAGCAGACGTTCCGAAAAGTTCGGACAAGGGGGAAAAGCAGTCCTGCCCTCTATAAACAAATAGCGACGGAAAGCGATTGACCCGTCCCTTAGGGATGACCCGCAAGGTTTGATCGTCGATAGAATGAGCCTGCCATGGACTGTCATCTGAGCCCCGCGGAAACTGCCAAACGTTTCGGCATCAGCATCAAAGCTCTACGCTTGTACGAGCTGCATGGGCTTTTGAAGCCGTTGCGTACAAGCAATGGAACCACTGGCGCGGCTTGGCGCGTCTATAGCTCGGACCAGCTCGCCCGCCTGCATCAGATCCTCGCCCTTAAGCGCCTCGGCTTATCGCTCGGCCAAATTGGTGAACTTCTGGTCGGCGGGGACGCATTGGAGCCGATACTGGCGGTTCAGGAACGGGTGCTGGTCAAGGACAGTGAGCGCATTGCTCGCGCGCTCACACTGATCCGAAAGGCCCGGGTGAAGTTGGCGTCTGGCGCAGCTCTTTCTATCGACGATCTCGCAACCCTTACCCAGGAGACCGTCATGACGACACATCCGACCCCGAAAGAAGTGGGCGAAGCCATCAGCCCTTTCATGCAGAAACATCTTGCGCCGGGAGAGGACGCCAGCCTGCGGGAATGGCATTCCGGTCACCCGGACCTTCCGAATGCTGGAAAAGCACTGTTGGAAGAGGCCACGGCCCTAATGGCGTCTGGTGATGCTACTTCGGCGGCGGCAATGGATTTTGCAAGGCGCTTTCGAACGTGGACCAAGCAAGTGGCGAGCAGTCCTCCACCCGCAGGCCTGACACCAAAATTAACAGCGACGATGGACGATGCACGGTCCGATCCGGAGGCTTCAAAGAAAATGGAAGTGTTCGGCTTCATCGGAAAAGCCATAGCGAATCTGAAGGCGCAAGAAAGTGAGGCCGAAGGTAAAGGGTAGCTGCGGGCAGCGGTGAAAGACGATGCTCTTTCAATTCTTCAGGCCCCAGCTCCAAAGAGAAAGGCCGACCATCTCGTCCACGGCACGCCGCGGGAGCGAAAACGGGCAAATGGCCATTGGTGGCAATATGCGCGTCGACATGGTCGGCGACCTGTCGAGCTGTTCGGCTGCCCGGGTCATTATCGTGAAGGAGCGCTCCGGCGACCGCGCCAAGACGGCCTGACGGACTCTTCCCCGCTTTGAGCGACCCCATCGAACGGTGGTCGGGTCTCGCGCCCGACCACCGCGCGCAGCTTTGCCGGTCGACGACCGCAATGGGTCGATCTCAGCCGGAGGGGTCCGCGCCAAAAACAGACATTCGTCAGCCGGCGCCGAACACATGTCCGCGCTGATCCAGCCCCTTGGCTACGCTTCCAACGCAAGTTGCGCGACAAACTCGCTGAACACCTCGGTCGGCGTCCGAAAGCCCAAGCATTTTAGCGGCGTAGCGTTCATGCGACAGGCGAGGGCGGTAAGCTCCTCGTCTGTCTTGGTGGACACGTCTAGATCCAGTGGCAGGAAGCGGCGCAGGCGGCCGTTGGTGTTCTCGACCGTGCCTTTCTGCCATGGCGCCGATGGGGCGCAGAAGTAGCTTTGCGCGCCCAGGCTCTGCTTGAGGCTCGTAAAGCCGGCGAACTCGGTTCCGCGGTCGAAGGTGATGGATCGACGACAGGCTGGCGGAAGCGGCCCGAGGTCGCGGACCAAGCCGGCCATGATGTTGGCCGAGTGCCGGCTTGGATTTCGGCTGATGAACAGATACCGGCTGCGACGCTCCACAAGCGATGTGATGTTGTGCTTGCCGAACACCTGCCGGAAGGCGACCAGGTCGCATTCCCAATGGCCGAAAGTGGTGCGCTCGCTGATCTCGACAGGGCGCTTGCCGATCGTGTTGGCCTCCGGAATGCTCAGGTCTCTGCGCTTCCTCGCGTAGCGAACTCGTCGCCGGCGACGCTGGCTTGGCAGATGGCGATACAGCTCAGCGGCCCGGCCAGTGGGCCCTGCGGGTTCTAGCCGAAGTGCGACTGAGGCCGGGCGCAGAATGACGGGGAGGGGGCGGCCTGTCATCTGGTTCTACACAGTGCTTGCCGTCGGGCGGCGGGCGGGCGCGAAGCCTTTAGATTGCGCAGAGCCCGACCGCCGCCCGACGCACCGGGGGTTCGGCAGCGTCTTTGTTTTCCGAGAGCGCCGTTAGGCGTGCGAGGCACGTAGAACGCCTACGCCGGCAGCAGACATTCCAGACCTCGGACAAGGGCGGAAGCGGACAATCGACCACTGCACGCTTGTCGGGTAGATTGACCGCATGCGCACGGGCGAAAATGAGCTGTCAGACAGCAAGTCAACGTCATGAAGGCCGGGGTCCTGATCCTGGTGGCGCTGGCCGTTGCCGGGTGTTCGCGCGCGCCTTCGAAACCCCCGAATCCAGTCGCGGCGGTCGCTCCGAAAGATCAAGAAGCGGTCGCAGGCATGGACGGCGCGATGGTACTCGCCCCCGCAGCCCTTAAGCTGGAAATCGAGAGGGCGCGAGCTGGCGACAACATCGCTGCTGGCAAGCTCGCGTGCCATTATGGCGTGTTGGGCTCCGACAAAGAGGCGACATACTGGAACCGATTGGCTGCCAGTCGCGGCAACTGTGGAGTACTGGCCGCACTCATTGAGAGCGGCCAGCAGGTGAGGCATTGGAAACGCGTCTATAACGCCTACCAGTGCAAGACACTTGGCAAACCTTACGGCGTCTGTTGATCGCCGCGCGGGCAGGCACTTAGCCAAGCTCGGACAAGGCTAACTGACCTGGGCGACATACTCATTAAACACCTCTGCCGGCGTCCGAAAGCCTAAACATTTTCGGGGTGTCGCGTTCATGCGGCAGGCGAGGGCGGCGAGTTCCTCGGCGGTCTTGGTGGACACGTCCAGGTCCAGCGGCAGGAAGCGTCGTAAGCGGCCGTTGGTGTTCTCCACCGTGCCTTTCTGCCGGGGCGCCGAGGGGGCGCAGAAGTAGCTTTGCGCGCCCAGGCTCTGTCTGAGGCTGGGAAATCCCGCGAACTCGGTTCCGCGGTCGAAGGTGATGGATCGGCGGCAGGCCGGCGGAAGCGGCCCCAGATCGCGGACCAGGCCGGCCATGATGTTGGCCGAGTGTCGGCTGGGATTGCGGCTGATGAAGAGATACCGGCTTCGCCGCTCCACGAGCGAAGTGATGTTGTGCTTGCCGAACACCTGTCTGAAGGCGACCAGGTCGCATTCCCAATGGCCAAACGTGGTGCGTTCGCCGATCTCGGCAGGACGCTTAGCGATCGTGTTAGCCTCGGGGATGTGAAGGCCTCTTGGCCTCCTCGCGTAGCGCACGCGCCGCCGGCGACGTTGGCTTGGCAGGTGGCGATAGAGCTCAGCGGCGCGACCGGCGGGTCCATAAACGTAGCGATAGACCGTCTCGTGGCAGATGGCTGTCGCTGCGCGATCCAGGGCCAATCGGCCGGCGATCTGCTCGGGCGACCAGCCGTCCTTTAGCCGGGCGACGACATGGGCGGCCAAGACTGGGTCGCGGTGCAGCTTGGCCGAGCGGCGACGGCGCATGGCGCTGATCCGATCCGCTGCCATGGCGAAATAGCCGCGCAGCCAGGGGCCGTCGTCGGTTCGATTGCGCCGCAGCTCGCGATGGATCGTGGACTTATGGCGACCCAGTTGGAGCGCGATCACCGTGACCGGTATGCCGTCGTCGCGCAGGCGAGCGATCAGCTTCCGATCCTCCGCGGTGAGGTGCTCGTAATGCTTTCCCATGCCGGATTCCCCCCGAAGGCAACTTGCTGAAAAACCTCAGAAGTCGCACCTCGAAATAGAATCCGCCCATCTACATCCAGATTGCGTCTAAGATATATTATCGGAAATATCTCGACTCATCATGGCGTTGGCGTCCATCGGCGTGAGCGGCCTATGCGGCGCCTGACAGGCGCTTCAAATCGGTCGAGCCCCTCTACTTCCTTAAGGCGCCAAACTGGATAGAGCGGCCGGGCGCGTGACGCTATGGTCCTGGTGGCCGATTCCAGCACGCTTGCGACCGAAGGTCTTCAGATCGGCGAGGAGGAGTCCATGCACCGCGCGGCAACCATCCTTGGACTCCTCGCCGCTTTGGGGCGAGTGTGGCCGCTAGAGCCAGCCCGACGAACGAACCGTTGTTGGGCCTTCCTGGCGCGGGCCATTTTGGCGCATCTCTCGCCGACACCCAGGCCGCCCTTGCCGCTGTCGATAGCCGATACCGCCTGTCCTGCTTAGCTAAGCAGTGCGTTAGCCACCCGCGACAATATACGTATTACGTTATATAACGACTTCGCTATTTAGAATTCATGTCACCCTTTGAAGCCCTTGCCGACCCGCACAGACGCCAGATCCTCGATCTGCTCCGTGATGGCGAGCGCGCGGCTGGCGATCTAGTTGACGCCCTGCCGATCAGTCAGCCCGGCGCGTCCAGACACCTGCGGATCCTGCGCGACGCCGGCCTCGTCACTGTCCGCAAGGACGCTCAGCGGCGCATCTATCGGCTGGCGCCGCAGCATCTGGCCGAGTTGGACGCCTGGCTGGCGCCTTATCGCAAGTACTGGCGCGGCCAACTGGATGCGCTCGAAGATCACTTGAGCAAGGAGGCTTAAGCCCATGTTGGATGGAGAGTTTCTGGCCGAAGACGCCGGCGGTGTTCTGTCCTTCGAGCGGCGCCTGAACCGGCCGATCGAGAAGATATGGGCGGCGCTGACCATCCCCGAGCGCGTGGCCGACTGGTGCGGCGGCGGGGCTGAGATCGATCTCACGCTCGGCGGCGTTTTCCGCATCCTGTGGCCCAAGGACATGGGCGTTATGAACGGCGTCATCACCGCGCTCGATCCGCCTCGTCTGCTGGAATACAGCTGGCATGAGCCGACCGTGAAACTGCCGGCCTCCAAGGTTCGCTGGACACTGACGCCGGATGGCGATGGCTGCACGCTCAGGCTGGAGCACATCTTCGCCGACGTCGATCGGACGAGCGTCACCGAATTCGCCGGCGGCTGGCACGACATCATCGATCAGGTCGTGGGCGCCAGCAACGGCGTGGCGGCGGAACTGAACGTGGACGGTTATAAACAGCTAAAGGCCGGATACGCCGAGAAGTTCGGGGTTTAGCACCCTGCCGCCACCTCGAACCGCATGCCGTCATAAGCCGGCTCGACCCCCGGCGGCAGTTCGGCCCGCAGGGTGCGGTAGTCCAGGTCGATGTGCATATTGGTCAGGATGGCGCGCTCGGGCTTCAACGCGGCGATCCAGCTCAGGGTCTTGTCCAGGTGCGAATGGGTCGGGTGCGGCCGTCGGCGCAGGGCGTCGACGATCCAGACCTTCAAGCCCTTGAGCGCTTCGATGGCCGGCGGCGGCAGGTCCACCACGTCCGGGCAATAGGCCACGTCGCCAAACCGGTAGCCGACTGAGCGGACGCCACCGTGATCCAGGTCGAAAGTGGTGATGGGAATGGCGCCGGAAGGCCCATTGATACTCCAGGCCTGGCCGTGCGGTGGGATCAGGTGCTCGTCGCAGATCGGCGGATAGCCCCCCTCCCCGCGAAATATGTAGGTGAAGCGGCGCATCAGAGTGGCGCGGGTCGCCTCGTCCATGTGACAGGGAATCCGCTGCATGGCGCGCATGGCGAAGGCGCGGACGTCGTCGATGCCGTGGCTCTGGTCGGCATGGTCGTGGGTGAACAGCACCGCATCGAGCCGCTTGACGCCGGCGGCGGCGCTCTGCTCGCGGAACTCCGGCGCGGTATCGACGAAGACCGTGGTCTGCTGCTCCGGACCTTGCGTGGAGGTGCGGCGCACCAGCAGGGAGCACCGCGTGCGGCGATTGCGCGGCTCGGCCGGATCGCAGTCGCCCCAGTTGCCGTCGGCCCGCGGCACGCCGCCGGAGGAGCCGCTGCCGAGGATGGTGAACTCCAACGCGCCGTTCATGGTCTCGGGATCCGGTCGAACAGATCGAAGAAGGCGTCTTCCGTGCGCGCTTCGGCTTCGGTCAGCGACCATCCGCGCACCTCGGCCAGCTTGGCCAGAACGTGCGGCAGGAAGGCCGGTTCATTGCGGCGGCCGCGCATGGGCACCGGCGCCAGATAGGGGCAGTCGGTCTCGACGATGATGCGGTCCTCCGGCATGTCGCGGATCACCGCCCTCACATCTTCGGCCGCCTTGAAGGTGGCGATTCCGGAGACGGAGAACCAGGCGCCCAGCGCCGCCGCCCGCCGCGCCAGTTCCGGCCCGCTGGTATAGCAGTGCAGCAGGAGCTTGAACGGCCCGGCGGCGTGGGCCTCCTCGAGCATCTGGGCCATGACATCGTCGGCGTCACGCGAGTGCACCACCAGCGGCAGACCGGTCTCTCGGGCCGCGTCGATATGGGCGGCGAACACCTTGGCCTGCACCTCGCGGGGGCTGAGGTCGTAGAAGAAGTCGAGCCCGGTCTCACCGATGCCGACCGTGCGTTCGTGATTCGCCAAATCGATCAGGTATTGGGCCGTAAGGCCTTGATCGTCCTTGGCTTCATGCGGATGAGTTCCGACCGTGCACCAGATGTCCGCGTGGGCGTTGGCGATGGCGGCGACAGCGGCGAAGTTGGCGGTCTTGTCGCAGATGGTCACCATCTGCTCGACGCCGGCGGAGCGGGCGCGTTCGATCACCTCGGCCTGGTCCTCGGCGAACTGCGGCGAGTGCAAATTGACGTGGCTGTCGATCAGCATCAGCCGCCCCGCGCGGCGTCGCGCAGATCGGCGACCGCGGCCCAGAGGGCATCGGCCCGATCCAGATTCAGGCCTTCAACCTCGCTTGGCAGCTCATTCAGCCGCGTCCAGGTCTCGGCCCAGGCGGCGGGCGGTGGATCGCCGTCCAGCACATCGCCCATGGCCCGGCGGTGGATCTGGTCCGCAAGCCGCTCCAGCAGCATCGAGAACTTGGCCATGCCGTCGGCCCCGCGGAAGGTGTCGGCTGTCGCCTGCAAGCTTCCACGGTCGATGGTCGGCAGCGCGCGCAGTAGTTCGCGCGCGGCGTCGTCCGCCTCCAGCGCTTTGCGGGCGAGGAGTTCCAGAGCCCGGCCCGGCGCGCCGCCGGACATGCGGGCGAGGCGGAGCTGTTGTTCCGCGTCGAGGTCGGCGTGGCGGCCGAGGAAGGCGACCACGGCGTCTTCGCTCCAGGGCGAGAACCGCAAGGTGCGGCAACGGGAGCGGATGGTGGGCAGCAGGCCGCCCGGCGCGTGGGAGATCAGGAACAGCACTCCGCGCTCCGGCGGTTCCTCAAGAGTTTTCAGCAAGGCATTGGCTGCGTTGGGGTTCATGTCATCAACTGAATCAACAATGGCAACCCGATAAGGCGCGGCGGCAGGGGCTTTGGAGAAGAACTCCGGCAGCATGCGCGCCTCATCGACCGGGATCACCTTACGCGGCTTGCCACCCTCCACCGCGCGCTCCAGCACCATGATGTCCTGGTGCGAGCGGGCTGAAATCTGTCGGCTTACCGAGGCTTCCGGGCTGGAGCCCATCTCGCCATAGGCGGGATCCGGCGCGGCGCCCATCAGCCGGCGCGCTGCGCGATAGGCGAAGGTCGCCTTGCCGACGCCCTCTGGGCCGGTCAGCAGCCAGGCATGGTGCAGCCGGCCACGCGAACTGGCGCTCAGGAATGCCTGCTCCACCGCCTCGCCCTGGTCGAAGCTGAAGACGTCGCGGGGATGGGGAATTTCGACCGCGTCAGCCACGAGCAGGCCCTGCCAAGCGTGATCCCACCAGGGTCCAGACGCGGGCCTCGACGGTCGCCAGATCGCCGTCCGCATCTATCGGCTGGCAACGCCCAGGCTCCGCCTCCGCGATGGCCAGGTAGGCGGCGCGTAGGCGTTCGTGAAACTCGCGGCCCTTGGATTCGAAGCGCGCCTCCCCTTCTCCGCGCGCGGCGGCTCGGGCGAGGCCGACATCGACGGGCAGGTCGAACACGATGGTCAGGTCGGGCATGACCTTGCCAACAACCGCCTGCTCCAGCGCCGCGATCAACTCGCCCGGCGCGCCGCCGGCGGCGCCCTGGTAGGCGCGGGTGGAATCCAGAAAGCGGTCGCAGATCACCACCTCGCCCCGCGCCAGCGCCGGAACGATGGTCCGCTCGATGTGGTCGCGGCGAGCGGCGTACATCAGCAGCGTCTCGGAGATCGGCGACCAGCGTTCGGCGTCGCCGCTGACCAGCAGGGCGCGGATGGCTTCCGCGCCAGCCGATCCGCCCGGTTCGCGGGTCAGGGTCACGGTGCGGCCCGCCAAGCGCAGCCGCTCGGCCAGCCGCCGGGCCTGAGTCGATTTGCCGGCGCCCTCGCCGCCCTCGAACGTGATGAAAAAACCGCCGGTCACAGCGGTCACATTGGCCACATCGCCGCTTCGCGCAAGGCCCGCGCGTCGGGCTTATGGTCAGAGCGCGCCAACCACCCGGGCGTCCGCAAAGCCCATGGCGACGACGCGAGCCCGAGTCTCACCGGCCGCCGCCGCATCGGAGAAGGAGCCGACGACGACCTTGTAGAGGGTCGCGCCATTCCGTTCGAGCGGCACCACCTGCACGCCGCCCGCACTGGCCAACCGCGCGACGGCGCGATCAGCGGCCGAACGGGTGGCGAATGCGCCGGCCTGGACCGAATAACTCCCGCCGGCCGTCGGATAGGGGCGCGGAGCCGAATAGGCTGCCGGCGTCGGTCTTGACGCCAGTTGGGCCGGGGGCAAGGCTGAGGTGGCGATCGGGCTCGCGGCTGGCGGCGGTCCAATCTCCGGCGGCCCTGCTTCATCTTCGGCCATCGGGCCTTCGTAGGCCGACGGAGGCGAGCGATAGGCTACGGGCGTCGCTGGCGGCGGCGCGCCCATGTCGTCGAAGGCGCCGTCGTCCTGGGCTTGCCGGGGTGTGGCCTGGTAGGCCGGTGAATGAGCATATCTGGACGGCGGCGTATTGGACGCCATCATCAGCCCGGGCGCCGTCAGCGGCGCGGCCATGGTGATGAACCGCACACGCACCTGGGTGGTGCCCTTGCGGTCGAAGCCGAGTTGTTCAGCGGCGCCCTTCGACAGGTCGATCAGCCGTTCGCCGACGAACGGCCCCCGGTCGTTGACCCGCACCCGGATCGAGCGGCCGTTCTGCAGATTGGTCACCTCGACAATACAGGGTAGCGGCAGCGTCTTATGCGCTGCCGTGATCAGGGCCTCGTCATAGACTTCGCCATTGGCCGTGCGCCGGTTCTGGAACGGATAGCCATACCAGGAGGCCGTCCCGGTCACGTCATAGGTCGGATCGGCGTGCGGGAAATACCACTGACCGTTCACCTGGTAAGGCTTGTCGGTCCCGCGCAGATGGCCTGACGACGGCGGTGTTTGCGGAGACGGCGGCGCGGCCTGGGCGTAGCGCGTCCTGGCCGGCGCGGACATGGAAAGGCCGGTCCCGGTGCTCGCACAGGCCGCCGCTGTCCCGCCCAGCAAGGCGATCAGCGCCAGGTTCCGCGCCGCACGCACGCCGTTCTGGCGCGCAACTCCGACGGCCATTCGCCCGCCCTCCGACAATAATTCAGCGTCCTACCTGCGGCGTTCACCATGAAAGTCCGGTTTAGAGACAGGGTTAATGGGCGCGGCGTGCGGTCGCCCCTGCTCGAAGATCGGCCTTGGCGATTGGCTGCAAACTTGGTTCAACGGACCATGATCGAAACCGAACGCTTCATCCTGCGTCCCCAGATCGAGGCCGACTATGAGCCCCTGTGCGCCATCTGGGGCGACCCGGCGGTGACCTGGTACATCAACGGCGTGCCCTCAACCCCCGAACAGACCTGGCACAGGCTGGTCCGCGGCGCCGGCATGTGGGCGTTGAAGGGCTATGGCCCCTTCGCCATCCTCGACAAGCAGAGCGGCCAGTACCTCGGCGATGCCGGCCACGCCGACTACCGCCGCGGCCTCGGCCCGACTTTCGACCCCTATCCTGAAGCCGGCTGGGTGCTGGCCAGCCACGCGCATGGCAAAGGCGTCGCCAGCGAGGCGGTCGCGGCCGTGCACCGCTGGTTCGACGAGAACCGTCCCGAGACCCGCTCTGTCTGTATCATCAGCCCGGAGAACCTGGCGTCGCTGCGGGTGGCGGAGAAGGTCGGCTACCGGCCATTCGGGCGGATGGACTACAACGGCGAGGTGATCATGTTCGAGCGGATGCGCCCGACGCCTCAGGCTCCGGCGCTGGACGCGGCAGACGCGCCTGCCTAAGCTTCTAAGCCATGGCGATGGAAGATCCCCCCTCCGAGGTTGAGTCCGAAGCCGACAACCCGGCGCTGGCGCTGCAGGTCGCGGGCGGAGCCACGGTCGGCGCCAACCTCGAGGCGGCGATCCAGCGGGGCGCGGTAACCCGCCACCCTGACGGCCGATTACAGCTTGCGCCCGCCGAGCATTATGTCGAGCCGGTCGGTCGAGGCGGCGGCGCGCTGCACAAGCGCGGCGCGACCGCCCGCGGCTGCGACTTCCTCAACGCCTTTCTGTTCAAACAGGTCTACGACCGGCAAGCCGTGCCGTTGGGCTGCCAGAACTGCTACAAGGTCCGGGCGGCCACGCGAACCCTGCGCGCCCTGATAGCCATGAAGGCTCTGGCCGACGACACCGGCCAGACCACCAAGACCGCCGCCGAGGTGGACAACCCGGCCAATACGGCGCTCTACGCCACCCACATCTATTTCAACGGCCTGGACGGCGCCCGGGAGACGTTCGCGGCGCTGAAGGCCACGGTCGACGCCGATCCGGACCTGGCGGCGAATGTGACGCTGAGCATCAAGCGAGGCTGCACCAACTACGAGCGCCGGCTAGGTCCCTCGGACGGGTACAGATTCGATCCCGCGCAGCAGGCGGTCGAGGCGCATCTGCGGGCCAGGTTCACGCGCGAGACGCCGCCGAAGGTCACCAGCGGCAAGGCTCTGACAGCCCTGCGCATGATGGATCTCGTCCGTGTCGCCTATCGGGTTGGCGACGAGACCTACAAAGACTTCACCGACGGCAAGCCGCTTCATGAGCCCCTGGTGGACTATGCGCCGCGCGCTGCCGGCCCCGAAATGAAGGACGGCGAAGGTTAGCATGACGCGAACGCCCCTGCCCCAAGTCGGCGCAAGCTGGCCCGCGCTCAAGCCGCTGATGCTGGACTACGCTACCGGCGACGTGCGCTGGCGCGACGGCAAGACCGCCGTCTATGTCTTCAATGCCGGGCCGGATGTCGAACAGGTGCAGAAGGAGGCCTACGCCCTTTTCCAGTCCGAGAATGGCCTCGGCCCCGTCGCCTTCCCCAGCCTGAAGCGGATGGAGCAGGAGGTGGTCGGCTTCGGCCTGTCGCTGCTGCACGGGCCGGACGAGGCGGTGGGGACCATCACCTCGGGCGGCACCGACTCCATCACCATGGCCATGAAGGCCGCGCGCGACTACGCCCGCAAGGAGCGCGGGGTGACCGGCCCGCTCAACATCGTCCTGCCCCGCTCCGCCCATCCGGCCTTCGACAAGGCCGCCGCGGTGATGGAGATCGAGGTGCGGCGCACGCCCCTGCGCGACTTCCTGGCCGATCCGGAGGTCATTGCCGCGGCGGCCGACGCCTCGACCATCATGATAGTCGGCTCCGCCCCCTGCTTCCCCTACGGCCTGATCGACCCCATCGGCGCTCTGTCCGACCTGGCCCTGAAGCGGGACCTCTGGCTACACGTGGACGCTTGCGTCGGCGGCTATATCGCGCCCTTCGTGCGGATGAACGGCGGCGATGTTCCGCCGTTCGATTTCGAGCTGCCCGGCGTGCGCTCCATGTCCGCCGACCTGCACAAGTATGGCTACTGCGCCAAGGGCGCCTCAACGGTCTTCTTCCGCTCGGCGGCCTTGCAGGCCTTCATGGTGTTCGATTTCAAGGACTGGCCGGGCGGGCGGATGGTCACGCCGACGCTGGCCGGCACCCGGCCGGGCGGCGCCATCTCGGCGGCCTGGGCGGTGATGAACTTCCTCGGCGTGGACGGCTACCGCGCCAAGCACGCCTTGGTCACCGGCGCCCGCGAGCGGATCGAGGCCGGCGCCAAGGCGATGGGCTTCCAAGTGCTGGGCGCGCCGCAACTGGGCATCACAGCCTTCCACCATCCGGATGTGAACAGCATGGCGATCTGGGCCAAGCTCAGAGAGCGCGGCTGGTTCACCAGCGTCGCCACCGAGCCCCCAGCCCTGCAGCTGATGCTCTCGCCCTTCCACGGCCAGGTGGCGGACACCTACCTGGCCGACCTGGCCTGGGCGCTGGATACGGCGCGAGGCGCCGCGCCGGTTCAGGCGGAAGCGCGCTACTGACTGGGCTGGAGCCCGCCTCGCGGGCCTGATATGAGCCGCCCACCGGACGGGTGGCCGAGTGGTTTAAGGCAGCGGTCTTGAAAACCGCCGTGGGTGTGAGCCCACCGTGGGTTCGAATCCCACCCCGTCCGCCAGATCATGCCGCTGGCGACCAGGGCGCTCCGAGCAAATGTCCGCCATGAACGATTTAGTCGATGCCAATGGTGTCCGCAAAGCCCTGCGGACCCATGCGCCTCACTACGTCTACGTCCTCTACCGCCCCAACGGCGAACCATTCTACGTGGGCAAGGGCGTAAAGTTTCGCTGCCTGCAACACGAAGCCGACGCCCGCACAACAAAAACGCTGACGCATAAGCTCAACGTAATCCGCAGCCTTCATCGGCGAGGCCAAACCGTGGGCTATCACATCGATAGTTCGTACAGCGATGAACCTGAGGCGCACGTGCGAGAGCGCGCGCTCATCGCGGAAATCGGAAGACATGACCTCAAACTAGGGCCCCTCACGAACCAAACCGATGGCGGCGAAGGCGCCGCCAACCCTTCGGAGGAAAGCCGCCAGCGACGTCGCGATTCGCTTTGGGGCGAAGCGGATGATCCCGAACGTCAAATCGTGAACCGCTGGTTTCAAAAACTCACACCCGTCAGATCGGTGCCAATCAAGCCGGTCGCCACCTTCAAGCGGGCCGCCGGGCTTTGGAAAAACGATGACACGATAGGTATGAGGCCGCGCCAAGCTGGCGCGATCGTGGCGGCAGCCCTCGCGAACGGGATACTCCTTGAACCTGGGTGTCTTCTGCCTCGCAGGTTGGAAATCGATGGCGTCGAGTACATCATCGAAAATGGGGTGGGCCGCGACATGGTCTCGAACGGCATGATCGAGGTTCATGAGCCGACGCTTACGCGCGAGACGCTAAGGCTTACGAATGCGGGGTACCGGTTCGTGGTGAAGTCGTTCGGCGAAGATGTTTTGATCGATGCTGGCGTCCTATTGCCAGGTTAGCGCAAACAAAGGTTTGGGCCTTAGGCGATCAATTGGCGTTCGCTTCCACTTCATCGATCGCACCCGCCACCGTTCGCCCCTGCGGGCGTCGGGTGGCGGGCTATCGTCGGACGCGTTAGACCAGCGTTCGCTGGTAGAGCGCCGTAAGCTCGGCCCATGCTTTTTCCGCGCCGGCTTCGTTGTAGACGGCGCTGCCCTTGACGCACCATCCGTGGTTACAGCCGTCGTAGACCTCGACGGTTGCGGGACGATTGACGGCGGCGAAGGCGGCTTTCAGCTTGTCCTTCGCATCGGGCTGATTGTGGTCGTCGTTGGCTGCGACCCCACAATAGAACTGAGCCTTGGTGGTCGGGATCAGCATGTGGGGGCTGTCCGGTTGGGTCGTCACAAGCGCCGCGCCGTGGAAGGTGGCGGCGCCGCCAATCCGGTCGGGAACCGCCGCAGCCGTGCGGAAGGTCAACGGTCCGCCCATGCAGTAGCCCTGCACGCCCGCCTTCTTCTTTGTATCGGTCTGCGGCTGCGCATCCAGGAAGGCGATGAAGGCTGGGCCATCCTTCATGGTGGTGGCGGTCGTGAGCGTGGCCATCATCGGGAAATACTTCGTGCGCACGGCCGGCGCGCTGTAGTCCGCCTCCGTCGTCGCCTTCATCGTGCGGTAGTAGGGGTTGGGCACGAGAACGACATAGCCTTGCGCGGCCAGGCGACGCCCCATGTCTCGGAAGACCGGCCGCAGGCCGAACACGTCGGTCCAGATAAGCACGGCGGGGTGTCGGCCCTTTGCCGGATAGAACAACACCGCATCGGCTTGCCCGTCGGGTGTCGTCACCGTGACGTCTTTGGAAACCACGTCGTCAGCCGCGAACGCGGGCGTGGCGCCCATGACGGCCAACGCGGCCGCGGAGAGGGTAAGCGCGCGCCGCGACACGGCCGGCGCATTGAATTGATGGATTTCGTCGTCGCACATCGCCTTGAGACCTCTTGGTTACGGGGACAGCTTTTCAACTATGCGGCGCCCTTCCCCTGCGAATCTAGATCAGTTGGCGTGGGCTCGCTTGGAAATACAGCGCGTCTATGTCTTGCGCGGGACCAGCCCCTGCAGCGCCCCGCTACTGGTGTCCAGTCGTTCGCGCTCTCGGATCCATTGCGACAGCAGCCATTTTTCCCCTCGGGTCGGGGCGAGGCCGGCGTGGACGGTGCGGCGGTCGGGTTGGCCGGCAGCGTCGAGGTTGAAGAAGACCAGGGCGTCGCCCCTACGGCCGCGATAGCGCAGGTTCAGCAGCGGAAAGTCGGTCTCACCGCCTTCAAGGCCCTGGTCGTTGAGATAGACCAGGGCGGTGGCGGCCCGCTGGCCGATGCTGGCGATCTGCGCCGCCTGGGCTGGGATGTCCGGATCGAAGAAGTCCACATGCGGCTCGAAAGTCTGGCCGACCGAATAGTGCAGCACCTGAGGCGCGTTCATGTTCATGACCGGCAAGCCGGCGGCGACGGCCAGCCGCTCGCGCAGAGCCAGGACCACCAGGTCCAGGTCGGCCAGACTCATTTCAAAGGCGCTGTTGCTGCGGGCGGAGGCGACCGCCTTGCCGGCCGCGCTATCGTAGATCATCGCCGGCGCCAGCCGACCCTGGGCGCGGGCGATGAGCCAGTCGCAGACGGCGGGGCTGGCTACGCCTTCGAACGCCATCACCCTTGGCTCATCGGACAGGATCCGGGGTTCGGGCGCCGCTTGCCAGGATGCGATATCGATCTCGCGCCGCAGCGCCGGCCAGTCGTCCCCCGCCCGCCCCGCCAGCAGGCGAAGCTGCGCCTGCGCCACCGGGAAACCGCCTGCGGCGCCGCGCCGCAGGTAGTCGAGCGCCCGCGGCCATTCGGGCTTGCCGAACACGCCAGCCGCGACCAGCGCCGCGGCCACGGTGCAGGCGGTGGCTTCGCCCTTGTCCGCCGCAGCCACGAGCACCCGCACGCCGGAGACCCGGTCGAGCGGCGCGCCACGGCCCGAAAGCATCTGATAGCCGAGCAGAGACATGGCCGGCGCATGACCGTCCTGCGCCGCCTGCCTGATCAGGCCGCCCGCTTCGGCGTGACGGCCTTGGCCATATAGGGCCATCGCGGTCTGGTATCGGGCGTCGGTCATCAACTCGGACTTTGGATCGCAGGGACAGTTGGAGAAGATTTGTCAAACTAGCGCAATGAAGTCACCAAGCCGCGTTCCGAATCGCGCGCCGGGCGCGGCCTTGGGTTGAATTTTGTCGCGCCAGGCAGGATCGTGACGACCTGCAGGTTCGCTCGGAGTTCGGCGTGTCCATAACCAGCGATCTCGAACCGCCGCTCGCCGGCTTGCCCGCCGGACTGAAGGCCGATGGCTATGCCCTGCTTCGCGGCGCTGTGCCTGGCGCCTCGATCGATCCGATCCGATCCGCGTTCGAGGCCGGGTATCTGCCATCGGAGCAATGGCCGGCGCCGCGCGGCCCGGACTGGCGCCATGCCTTGGTGGACCTGGATCCGGTTGTGCTGGCTTCGGTGCGGTCGCCGGTGCTGCTGTGCGCGATCGGCGCTTTGCTTGGCGAGCCCTTCTTTCTCGCCCAGGTCGAGGGCCGCGAGCCTCTGCCCGGCGGCGGCTTCCAGCCGCTGCATCGGGATGGGCCCGATCCAAACCGTGCAGACACCGTCTCGGTGCTGATCTTTCTCGATCCCTTCGGTCCGGACAATGGCGCGACGCGGATCGTGCCCGGCAGTCATAGCGGTTCCGATCTTGAACCGGCCTCCGCCGAGCCCCTGTCCATCGTCGTTCAGGGCCAGGCCGGCGACATGCTGGTCTTCGACGCCAATCTTTTGCACGGCGGCACGCTCAATCGATCCGGCGCGCCGAGGCGCTCGCTGCTGGCCACCTACGCGGTGCTGGATCAGCGCGAAGCCTACGAAAGCACGCGCGCGATACGGGCCGTGCGCATGGACACCAGCGAGGTGTTCGGGCGCTAGCGGCGGGCCTGGATCACTTGCGCACTAGGCCGCCACGGACACTTTGAACGTCGCGTTGGCGCGGGCGCAGGGCGTCCCGTCCGCTGTCACCAGGGCCTGGACGAAGCAGAGGCTTGAGCCGGCCTTGATCAGCTGAGGCTCGACCTGGACCCATTGGCCGATCCGCGCGCTGGCCAGGTAGTCGATCGCCAGGTTGACGGTCACCAGCGACCCGATACGGCCGGCCCCGCCGACGCAGCTCAGCCCCATGGCGTTGTCGGCCAAGGTAGCGATCAGCCCGCCGTGGACGAAGCCTCGGCTGTTGCAATGGGTCGGCCCGGCGTTCAGGCCGAGTTGCACCGCCCCGTCAGGCATTCGCCGGCTGTAGAGCGGCTCCCAGGGGTCGGTCATGGGGCTCTGGCGAAAGTGTGGGGCAAAGCCTTCGGGAACGGTGGGCTCGGTTTGCATCGGCGGGACTCCAACAGGCGTTCAGCGACAAACAACTGTTTCATACATTCGTTTAAATGACCAGACGGGTTCGATTTCAGGCCGGTTCGTGGGCGTTTCGCGATAGGCTAGCGCGGGCCGCCGCTGGCCCTTGTCGCCTGGTCCTCTATCTGGCTAGGAAACAGCGGCGCCGCCCCGCGACCTCATCGCTTTGGGAGACCGATCTCTGTCCGTCATCGCCGCCCTCAGCCATGTCACCCGCTACCGCTATGACCAGCCGGTGGAGCTTGGCCCGCATATCGTTCGCTTGAGGCCGGCAGCGCATACCCGCACCCGCATTCTCAGCTATTCGCTGAAGATCAAGCCGGCGAACCACTTCATCAACTGGCAGCAGGACCCGCACGGCAACTGGCTGGCGCGGTTGGTGTTTCCCGAACGGACCACCGAACTGGAGATCGCCGTCGATCTCACGGCCGAGATGAGCGTGGTCAACCCGTTCGACTTCTTCGTCGAGCCCTACGCCGAGGCCCTGCCCTTCAGCTATCCGGACGATCTGACGCTGGACCTTGCCGCCTATCGCGAGGTGGACGAGGACGGGCCGATGCTCAGCAGCTTCGTCGGCCGGCTGAAGCCCAACGGCAAACGCACCGTCGACTTCCTGGTCGGGCTGAACGCCGAGGTCCAGCGGGCGGTCCGCTATGTGGTCCGGATGGAGCCGGGGGTGCAGACCCCCGACGAGACCCTGATGATGGGCTCCGGCTCCTGCCGCGACAGCGCTTGGCTCTTGGTGCAGATGGCGCGCAAGCTCGGCCTGCCGGCCCGGTTCGTGTCCGGCTATCTGTTGCAGCTCAAGGCGGACATCGACCCGGTCGAAGGACCGCAGGGCACGCGGACCGACTTCACCGACCTGCACGCCTGGGCCGAGATCTACATCCCCGGCGCCGGCTGGATCGGCTTCGACGCCACCTCCGGCCTGCTCACCGGCGAAGGGCACCTGCCACTCGCCGCCTCGCCCCACTACCGCTCCTCGGCCGCCATCACCGGCGCCATCGTCAGCGGCGGGCTGGTCAACAGCCATTTCGATTTCTCCATGGAGGTGACACGGCTGGTCGATCCGATCCGGATCACCAAGCCGTTCGAGGACGACCAGTGGGCGGCGCTGGACGCCCTCGGCGAGGTGGTCGAGGCTGACCTGCAGCGCCAGGACGTGCGGCTGACCCTGGGCGGCGAGCCGACCTTTGTCTCCATCGATGATTTCGAAGCCGCCGAGTGGAACACCGCCGCCTCCGGCCCCACCAAGCCGGTGCTGGCGCGCGAGCTGATCCAGCGGCTGAAGACCCGCTATGGCCCCGGCGGCCTGCTGCATTTCGGCCAGGGCAAATGGTATCCGGGCGAGCCCCTGCCCCGCTGGGCGCTGGGCCTATACTGGCGCAAGGACGGCCGCCCGATCTGGAACGGCGTCGATCCCGGCGAGAAGGCCAAGGCCAAGCCGACGGACGCCCTGGCCCTGCTGAAGCGGCTCGCCGAACGGCTCGGCGTCGATCCCGGCCACATCCTGCCGGCGCGCGAAGACCCGCTGCAATGGATCAAGACCGAGGCCGATCTTCCGGAAAATAGTAAGCTTTTGGATGAAGCGCTGGACGATGCCGAAGCACGCGCTGGCATAGTCAAAGCCATGGCCGGCGGCTTGTCCAAACCAGTCGGCTATGTCCTGCCCCTTCGCCGGCCGCTGACCAAGGCCGAGGGAGACGGCTGGCTGAGCGAGGCCTGGCGGTTCAAGCGCGAGGCCCTGTTTCTGGTCCCCGGCGACTCGCCGGCGGGTTTGCGCCTGCCACTCGGGTCGCTGCCTGAACTGAAGTCGGAAGACTTTCCCTACCTGCCCGAGGTCGATCCCTACGAAGAACGCGGGCCGCTGCCCAACTACGAAGCCATTCTGCGGGTGAAGGCCATGGCCGGCGCGACGGCGACCGCCAAGTCGAAGCCGCGCAAGACGCCGTCCGTCCGCACCGCTCTGACAATCGAGGTTCGCCAGGGCGTCGTCTTCGTCTTCATGCCGCCGGTGGCGCGGGTGGAGGACTATCTGGAGCTGATCGCCCAGGTGGAGGCGTCCGCCGAAGGCCTGCCCATCCGGATCGAAGGCTACACCCCACCCGACGACGCGCGGATCGGCGTGCTGAAGGTGACCCCCGACCCCGGCGTGATCGAGGTCAATGTCCAGCCGGCCGCCAACTGGCGCGAGTCGGTGGACATCACGACGGGGGTCTATGACGATGCCCACGCCATCCGCCTGGGCGCCGACAAGTTCATGATCGACGGCCGACACACCGGCACCGGCGGCGGCGCCCATGTGGTGGTGGGCGGCTCAAGCCCCGACAACTCGCCCTTCCTGCGCCGGCCCGATGTGCTGAAAAGCCTGCTGCTCTATTGGCAACGCAGGCCTTCGCTCTCCTACCTCTTTTCCGGCCTGTTCGTCGGGCCGACCAGCCAGGCGCCGCGGGTGGACGAGGCGCGCCACGACTCGCTCTACGAACTCGACATCGCCCTGGCGAAAATCCCGCCGCGCGGCGAAGGCGAGCCACCGGCGCCCTGGCTGATCGACCGGCTGCTGCGCAACCTGCTGGTCGATGTCGCCGGCAACACGCACCGGACCGAAATCTGCATTGACAAGCTCTATTCGCCGGACGGCCCCGCCGGACGCCTGGGCCTGCTGGAGTTCCGTGGCTTCGAGATGCCGCCGGATGCGCGCATGAGCCTGGCCCAGCAGTTGATCCTGCGCGGCCTGATCGCCTGGTTCTGGCGCGATCCGCAAGCCGGCCGCACCGTGCGCTGGGGCACCACCCTGCACGACCGCTTCATGCTGCCGCACTTCGTCTGGGCCGATTTCCTGGAGGTGATCGGCGACCTGAACCAGGCCGGCTATGGGTTCGATCCGCAATGGTATGAGGCCCAGCGCGCCTTCCGCTTTCCGGTCCACGGCGAGGTCCAATACGGCGGCGTGACGCTGGAGTTACGCCACGCGCTGGAGCCCTGGCATGTGATGGGCGAGGAGACGACCGGTGGCGGCACGGTGCGGTTCGTCGACTCCTCGGTCGAGCGGCTGCAGGTGCTGGCCTCCGGCTTCAATCCCGAACATCACGCCATCACCTGCAATGGCCGGATGTTGCCGATGACGGCGACGGGCGTGTCGATGCAATCGGTGGCCGGGGTTCGCTTCAAGGCCTGGAAACTGCCTAGCGGCCTGCATCCGACCATTCCGGTGCATGCACCGCTGACCTTCGACATCGTCGATCGCTGGAACAGCCGCTCGCTCGGCGGCTGCGTGTATCATGTGGCCCACCCCGGCGGGCGCAACTATGATACCTTCCCGGTCAACTCCTATGAGGCGCACGCGCGTCGCAGGGCGCGGTTTGAAGAGCATGGGCATAGTCCGGGCGTGGTGAAACTCAGCAGCGAAGATGTCTCGCGAGAGTTTCCGCTGACGCTGGATTTGAGGACGCCGTCTCATGCCGGCTGACCCATCCGGCGCGGCCCGGCGGCGGGAGAATCTGAACCCCGACGCCGCGGCCCGGCTGAGCGGGTGGCTGGGCGGCTACCGCTGGTTCACCGGCATCCCCGACGAGTTGTTCGATACGACCGGGCGTCCGCGCGATCACTGGATGCAGTTCCTCGGTGACCTGGCCGAATATCCCCAGGCCGAATTCGACAGCCGCTTCAGCCTCGCGACCCGTCACATCCGTGACACCGGCGTCACCTACCGCGTCTACGGCGAGGAGACGGAGCGCAGTTGGCCGCTCAATCCCCTGCCGCTGCTGCTGTCACAGAGCGACTGGACCCAGATCGCCGCCGGGGTCGAACAGCGCGCCAATCTGCTGGAAGCGGTGCTGCAGGACCTCTATGGCCCCGCGACCTTGCTGGCCAATGGCGCCCTGCCCGCAGCCGCCGTCACCGGCAGTCCTGAATTCATCCGCGCCATGCGCGGCGTGAAGCCCGCCGGCGGCCGGCATCTGCAGCTCTATGCGGCCGACCTCGGGCGCGGTCCGGATGGGCGCTGGTGGGTGCTGGATGACCGGGCCCAGGCGCCGTCTGGGGCCGGCTATGCGCTGGAGAACCGGCTGGTGCTCGCCCGGGCCTATCCCAATCTCTACAACTCGATGAACGTCCAGCGGCTGGCGCCCTTCTTCGACGGCCTGCGCAAGGGGCTGGCGGCGACGGCGGACCGCGCCGACCCGCGCATCTGCTTGATGACGCCGGGGCCGTTCAGCGAGACCTATTTCGAACAGGCCCACCTCGCCCGCTATCTGGGCTTCCTGCTGGTCGAGGGCGACGATCTGGTCGTGCGTGACGGCCGAGTCTACATCCGCACCATCGCCGGCCTGAAGCGCGCGGACGTGCTGTGGCGACGGGTCGACGCCGATTTTATTGATCCGCTGGAGCTCAACGGCTCCTCGCACCTGGGCGTGCCGGGCCTGATGGAGGCCATCCGCGGTGGCGGCGTCGCTGTGCTCAACTCGCCAGGTTCCGGCGTGCTGGAGTCCAAGGCGCTTTTGGGTTTCCTACCAAAGCTTTGCCGGACTCTGCTCGGCGCCGACCTGAAGATGCCGAACGTGGCGACCTGGTGGTGCGGCCAGCCGGCGGAGCGGGCGATGGTGGAAGCGCGGCTCGAGGAACTGGCCATCGGTCCGGCCTTCGACGGGCCAGGTCCGGACGGGGTCACTACGCGCGCGCGGGTCATTTCCGACCTCAGCCGGTCCGAGCGCGACGCCTTCATGCGCCGCTTTGAGGACCGCCCCGGCGACTTCGTCGGCCAGGAGGTGGTGCGGTTGTCCTCGACGCCTGTGCTGCACGAGGGCGGCCTGAAGGCTTCGCCCTTCGTCCTGCGGGTCTATGCCGCCGCGACGCCGGACGGGATGAAGATCATGCCCGGCGGCTTCTGCCGCACCTCCGACCATCCGGATGTCCGCGCCATCTCCATGGGCGACCATGCGCGCTCGGCTGACGTGTGGGTGCTGTCGGACAAGCCCGTGGAGCGGGTCAGCCTGCTGGCCAGTCAAGACGACGTCGCCGTGCGCCGCATCCTCGGCCATCTGCCCAGCAGGGCTGCAGACAACCTGTTCTGGCTCGGCCGCTATCTGGAACGGGCGGAGACCACGCTGCGGCTCGCTCGCAGCCTCTGCACCAGCCTGATGGACTCCGACGCCGCCGTACACAGCACCGGCGAGACCCTCGACAAGCTGGAGGAGATGCTGATCGCCTGGGACGCCCTGGGCGAGGAGGAGCGCAACCTGCGCGCCGCCGACGTGGCGCGGAAGGCCTTACTGGACCAGGATATGTCTGGTTCGGTCATCCGCCTGGTCCGCGCTTCCCGTCGCACCGCCTCCAGCATGCGCGAGCGCTTGTCGCCGGACTTCTGGGCGCTGCTGGTCAATCTGGAAAACCGCCTGACCGAACCCGGCGACGCGGTCCTCTCAGAAGCCTGGGTGCTACAACAGGTGGAGACGGCGCTGCAGATCCTGGCGGCCCTGGCGGGTCTTGCGCAGGAAAATATGAACCGCGGCGTCGGCTGGCGCTTCCTCGACATGGGCCGGCGGATCGAGCGCGGGGTCAACACCTGCCGCTTCGCCCGCACCCTGGCCCGCGACGACGCCACCATCGACGACCTGGACCTGCTGCTCGACCTGGCCGACAGCCAGATCACCTACCGCGCCCGCTATCTGGTCGGCCTGGCGCTACGGCCGGTGCGAGATATGGTCATGCTCGATCCCTACAATACCCGCTCGGCCGCCTTCCAGGTCTGCGCGCTGAAGGACCACCTGGCCGCCCTGCCCTCGCTGCAGGACGACGGCATGCTGGAGCCGCCCAACCGCATCGTCCTGCCGCTGGCCACGCGGCTGGAGATCGCCGACGCCGGCGAGTTCAACATCGACGATATGGCTTCGGTCGAGCAGACCTTGCTAAGCCTGTCCGGCGCCATCGCCGACCGCTACTTCCTGCAGGGCGCCAACGCCGTGCCGACAGCCAAGCTGGCGGCGCTGGCGTGATCTATTCCATCCGCCACCGCACCACCTACAGCTACGATTCCACCCTCAGCTTCGCCCGCTGCGTGCTGAAGCTGACGCCGCGATCGGGGCATGGGCAGACCGTGCTCGGGACAGACATCCAGGTGACGCCCAAGCCGACCCAATGGTCCGTCCGCACGGGACCGTTCGGCGAGGAGACAGTCTTCCTGACCGTCGAGACGCCGCACGACGAACTGGTGATCGAATCCCGCTGCCGGGTCGAGGTGACCCCGCCCGCGCCGCCACTCGGCTTCGGCCAGGCCTGGGAGAAGGTGCGCGCCGAGGGCTTTGCATCCCGCGACATCAGCCCCGAAAGCCCGGCTTCCTTCATCTATCCCACCCCGCGCACGCCGATCCTGGCCGGGGTGACCGACTTTGCCCGGCCTGGATTTCCGCCGGGCGGAGACATCGTCGCCGGCGCCGAGGCGCTGATGCGTCGCATCCACGACGACTTCACCTACGACCCCACCGCGACGGACGTGACCACTCCCATCGCCGAGGCTTTCGAAGCCAGGCGCGGGGTCTGCCAGGACTATGCTCACATCATGATCGCGGCCCTGCGCGGCCTTGGCCTGCCCGCCGCCTATGTCAGCGGCTACCTGCGCACCATCCCGCCGCCGGGCAAACCACGGCTGGAAGGCGCCGACGCCACCCACGCCTGGGTGCTGGTGTGGTGCGGCGGGGCGTTGGGATGGCAGGGGTTCGACCCAACCAACGCCATCAGGATCGGCGAGGACCACATCACCCTGGCGGTCGGCCGCGACTATGGCGACGTCGCGCCGGTGGACTGCATCATGCTGGCCTCCGGCGAACAGACCCTGACGGTCGAGGTGGATGTCATCCCCGACGGCGAACAGGCGCCCGCCGGTGTGGTGCTGCCGCTGTTTCCCGAGCGCGCGAGCGCCTGATGGCCACCGTCCTTGCCATCCACGCCCATCCGGATGACGTCGAAACGCTCGGCGCCGGGACCCTGGCGGTGCTGGCCGAGCTTGGCCATCGAATCCGGATCGTCACCGCCACCGGCGGCGACTGCGGTTCGGAAACCCATTCCCTGGAAGAGACCTCGCGCATCCGCCAGGCCGAGGCGGGCACAGCGGCGGCGCTGATCGGCGCGGACTATCGCTGCGCGGACCTGCCCGATCTCGGTGTCTTCAACGACGACCCTTCGCGCCGGCGCGTCACCGAGATGGTGCGTTGGTCGCAGGCCGATATCGTCCTCGCGCCAGCCCCGGTGGACTATCACCCGGACCATGAGGTGGTGAGCATCCTGGTCCGCGATGCCTGTTTCGCCTCCACCGTGCCCAACTACGTCACCGGCGACGCCGCGCCGCTGGCGGCCATCCCACACCTCTACTGGATGGACCCCATCGGCGGCCGCGACCGCGAGGGTAAGCGGGTGAAGCCGGACTTCGGCATCGACATCACCGCCCATATCGAGACCAAGAGCCAGATGCTGCTCTGTCACGAGAGCCAGCATGCCTGGGTCGCCAAGCAGCATGGCGAGAGCGACTATCTGGAATCCATGCGCGGTTTTTCCGCCCGCCAGGGCCGAGACGCCGGCGTCGGATTCGCCGAGGGTTTCCGCCAGTACCGCAACACCCCCTACCCCCGCACGCCGCGCCTGCAGGAGTTGCTGGGCGGCAAGGTGACAGGCTGGGGCGGCTAAGCTCGGCGCCACAAAGCCTTCGCTTGCGAGGCCGCTCGGATGGCTTACAAGCGCAGCGTTGCAATTAAAAACCAGGGATCGGAAAACACCCATGGCGACTTCGCTCTACGACCTGACGGTCCCCACCTATCAGCAGACACTGGCCGGCCTGAGCAGCGTGCTGGACCGGGGCCTGTCCCACTTCCAGGACAACAATATCGACCCCAACGCCATCGTCGAAGAGCGTCTTTTCGACGACATGCTGCCGTTCAAGTTCCAGGTCTGGGCCGTGGCCCACCATTCCATCGACGTGATCGAAGGGTTCAAGACCGGCCGTTTCGGCCCGCCCTCGGCCATGCCCGATCTGGACTACGCCGGGCTGCAGAAGGTGATCACGGACACCCGCGAGGCCCTCTCCAAGCTCACGCCGGAAGTGGTCAACCGCTTCGAAGGAGCCGACATCATGTTCGAGATCGGCAGCTTCAAGCTGCCGTTCACGGCGGAGAACTTCGTGCTCTCCTTCTCCCTGCCCAACTTCCATTTCCACGCCACGACCGCCTACGACATGCTGCGCATGAAGGGCGTGCCGCTGGGCAAGCGCGACTACATGGGTCCGATGCGGATGAAGAGCTGAGATTAGCTCAGCAATTCCTCCTCCAATGGAGGAGGAATTGCGCCGCTGTCTATTTGTTCGGGTTGATCAGGTACTTCTCGCCGGTGGCCTTCTTGTTATAGCGGGCGATCACCTCGGGATTCAGCACGTCGGCGAGGGAGATCACCTCGGTGTAGTGGCTGGCGAAGGTTGTCTTCAGCTCGGCGGCGACCCGTGCGCGCAGTTCGGCGGCCTTGGCCGCCCCGACCTTGATCAGGAAGGGCGTGAGCAGGAAACCGCCCAGGCCCCAGGACATGCCGAAGGCGCGGTTCAGCTCGGTGGGCGAAGTGTCCAGGCCGCCGTAGATGTAGACCTGCTTGTAGGTGGTCGAGCCGTAGCGGCTGTAGCTGGTCGCGGTCTTGTTGGCCGCAATCTCCATGCCGGTCAGGAGCTGACCCGCAAGCTTGCCGCCGCCGATGGCGTCGAACGCCAGCGTGGCGCCGGTGGCGACCAGGGCATCGACCAGCTCTTCCATGAAGTTGGACGAGGCGGTGCTGACAACGTGCTTGGCGCCGATGTCCTTCAGGATCTTGGTCTGCTCGTCGCTGCGGACGATGTTCACCAGATCGACCCCGTCGCTGAGGCAGATCTTGTTGAGCATCTGGCCGAGGTTGGAGGCCGCCGCAGTGTGGACCAGGGCCTTGTGACCCTCCATCCGCATGGTCTCGACCATGGCCAGGGCGGTGAGCGGATTGACGAAGCAGGAGGCCGCGTCGGCCGGGGTCGCGTCGGCGCCGACGACCAGGCAGTCCTGCACCCGCACGGTCCGATATTGGCCGTACATGGCGCCGCCGAGGACGCCGACGGTCTTGCCGAGCAGGGCCTGCGCCGCCTCGGACGCGCCGGCCTTGATCACCACGCCGCCGCCCTCATTGCCCACCGGCAAGGACTCGTCGGCGCGGGCCGCCATGGCGCGCATGAACTGCGGCGGGATCGGCGCGGTCAGGACGCCGTTGGAGAGGGTCGCGCGGCTTATATCGGCCGGACCGAGCAGCAAGCCGAGGTCGGAGGGATTGATCGGCGAGGCCTCGATGCGGACCACGACCTCGTTCTCGCCCGGCTCGGGCGTGGGAACCTTCACCAGTGACAATTCCAGCTCGCCGCTGCTTTTGACCAGCGACCGCAGCTGCAGGCCTTCCGCTTCAACACCCATCGACCGTCTCCCCGTTTCAATCAGTTGTTTGAATCTGGTTGTGATGTGGGGCTTACCCTGTCCGGCGCAAGAGCGCTATCGTTCGATATGGCCCACGACAGCGAACACCATGGGGATTGGAAGCACGATGGCGTGCGGGTGATCCCCGCCGGCGAACTCGATCCCAACACCGCCCAGACCCCCGGCATGAACCGCGCCGCGGCGATCAACTTCGCCCGTGTCGGCGCCGAGAAGCTCTGGGCCGGCACCGTGACCATCCACGCCGGGGCCAAGACCGGCGCCCACCACCACGGTGAGTTGGAGAGCGTCATCTATGTGCTGAAGGGCAAGGCTCGGATGCGCTGGGGCGAGGCCCTGGAGTTCGTCGCCGAGGCCGGCCCGGGAGACTTCATCTATGTCCCGCCCTTCGTGCCGCACCAGGAGATCAACGCCTCCGACGACCAGCCGCTGGAATGCGTGCTGGTCCGCAGCGGCGGCGAGGCTGTTGTGGTGAACCTGGACATCGCGCCGATCGAGAAGCCGGAAGCTGTGGCCTGGGTGGACTCGATCCACAAGGATCCGAAGGGCTGATCAGGCCTTCGCCTTCTCACACGCCGCATCGAACCGCGCCCACATCGGCCGGCAGTCGATCATCGTCCCCTCGTCCATCGACTGATCAATCGCCACCACTGTCAATCCGGCCACCAGCGAGTCGTGCGGAGTCACCGGGAAGCTAGCGCCCTCCTCCAGCGTGGCCTTGAGGTCCAGGGCCATGGCCTGGTCGGCGCCGTTGTGGTTGTCGTCGGTGAGGTTGCCGAACTCGAGTTTCTCCGGGCGGCCCTTATCCATGGAACCCCGGAACAGCAGCCGGTTGCGGACCAAGTCGGCCAGCAGGGTGCCTTCCGTGCCGGCGATGTACCAGCGACGCTCCTGAAGCGAGACGTGGCTGTTGGCGTGGAAGGAGAGCCGGATCTGGTTCTCGTATTCGACGATGGCGACCTGATGGTCGGTCACGTCCATGTCGGAATGGAAGGCGTCGTTGGCGCCGCTCCAGCCGGCGTCGCGCAGGGCGTAGGCGGGCGAGCCGTCCGAATATTGGGTCGGCGGATTGACCCGGCCTTCGTGGAAGATGCGTCGGCCGCCGAAGCTGGCCACCTTGGCCGGGCGCGCGCCGGCCAAGCGGCCGAAGATATCGAAGTCGTGGCAGACCTTGTCGAGCAGGTAGGAGCCGCCCCATTCCTGCTTGCGCCGCCAGTTGCGGGCCAGATAGCCGCCGTGTTCGGGATGCAGGTGCTCGGTGGCGTCGATGGAGATGACCTCGCCGAGCGCGCCGGCGTCGATGCGGCTGAGCACTTCGCGCACGATGGGCATGGAGCGCATGACCAGGCCGACGAACAGGGGCGGCGTCGCCTTCTCGGCCAGCCGCCTGGCCAGGGAAAGGGTCTCGTCCTCCGTCCGCACGATGGGCTTTTCGGTGAAGATCGGGCAGCCGGCCTCGAAGGCCATGGTCAGGTGTTCGAGGTGCCGGTGGTTGGGCGAGGCGATCATGAGCAGATCGAACGGCCCGCGCCGGAGCAGGTCGGGCACGCTGGCGCATGGCGTTCCCATCGGAATGCCGAAGCCGGCCATGATCGGTTCGCCCACCGGCGCTGGGTCGACATAGCCCACGACGTCGAAGCTCCAGCCCACTTCCTTCATCGCGCCGAGCACGTGGGCGATGCGCTGGCCAAGGCCGATCACGCCGATGCGGTGGTGTTTCATGGAGCCTCCGTCAAATCGCCGATGACCTTAGATCGGGCCGCTTGCGCGGGCCATGGCGAATCGCCGCAACCCCTTACCGTAGCGGCCTTCAGGGGATTTTCGCCGTGGATGCATTATCGAAGTTCAGTTAGATTGTACCAAAGCAAAGAACGGCCAAAATTCGGGGAGACGATCTCATGGCGGACGGCGAAAGCATGAATTCTGGCGACCTGGGATTCGACCCCGACGCCCTGCGCGACAAGTATCGCGCCGAACGCGACAAGCGGCTGCGCCAGGACGGTAATGAGCAGTACCAGGAGATCAAGGGCCAGTTCGCCCACTACCTCGACGACCCCTATGTCGAGCCGGGCTTCACCCGCGAGCCGCTGACCGACGAGGTCGAGGTGGTGGTGATAGGCGGCGGCTTCGGCGGCCTGCTGGCCGGCGCGCGGCTGCGCGAAGCCGGCGTGAAGGACGTCCGCATGATCGAGAAGGGGGGCGACTTCGGCGGCACCTGGTACTGGAACCGGTATCCCGGCGCGGCCTGCGACATCGAGAGCTACGTCTACCTGCCCCTGCTGGAAGAGCTGGGCTATGTGCCGGTGGAGAAGTACACCCGCGCGCCGGAAATCCTGAAGCACAGCCGGGCCATCGGCGAGCATTTCCAGCTCTATGACGACGTCCTGTTCCAGACCGAAGTGACAGAGGTGCGCTGGGACGAAGCCATCTTGCGCTGGATCATCCACACCAATCGCGGCGACGCCATCAAGGCGCGCTACATGGTCATGGCCAATGGCCCGCTGCACCGGCCCAAGCTGCCGGGCATCCCCGGCGTTGAGACCTTCAAGCGCCACTCCTTCCACACCAGCCGCTGGGACTACGGCTACACCGGCGGCGACCCGAACGGGAACCTGACCGGCCTGGAGGGCAAGCGGGTCGGGATCATCGGCACTGGCGCTACAGCGGTGCAGTGCGTGCCGCACGTGGGCGCCGCCGCGAAAGAACTCTACGTCTTCCAGCGCACCCCCTCCTCTATCGACGTGCGCAACAACAAGCCGACCGATCCGGAATGGGCGCAAAGCCTGGAGCCGGGCTGGCAGCAGAAGCGGATGGACAACTTCAACGTCCTGGTTTCCGGCGGCTGGCAGGAAGAGGACCTGGTCAACGACGGCTGGACCGACATCATCCGCAATCTCGGCATGATCGCCGCCGCCAGGAAGGGCCAGAACGCCGACGCTCCGCCGCAGGACCCGCTGGCCCTGCTCGAACTGGCCGACTTCAAGAAGATGGAACAGATCCGCGCGCGGGTGGATTCCGTGGTGCAGGACGCCGGCACCGCAGAGGCGCTGAAGCCCTACTACCGCCAGTTCTGCAAACGCCCCTGCTTCCACGACGACTATCTCGACACCTTCAACCGGCCCGGCGTGAAGCTGGTCGATACCGGCGGCAAGGGTGTCGAGCGGATCACCGAGACGGGCGTGGTGGTGGACGGGGTCGAATACGAACTCGACTGCCTGATCTACGCCACCGGCTTCGAGGTCGGCACCGACTACTCCCGCCGGGCCGGCTATGAGATTTATGGCCGCGGCGGCCTGACCCTGTCGCGGAAGTGGGCCGATGGAGTCGCGACCCTGCACGGCATGCACAGCCGCGACTTCCCCAACTGCTTCCTGATCAGCAACGCCCAGTCCGGCTTCACCGCCAACTACCCGCATATGCTGAACGAGCAGTCGAAGCACCTGGCCTATGTGATCACCGAGGCCACGGCCCGTCAGGCCAAGACCGTGGAGACCTCGCCCGAGGCGGAAGCCGAATGGGTCCAGACCATCATGAGCCTGGCCATCATGCGCCAGAAGTTCGCCGAGGAATGCACCCCCGGCTACTACAACAACGAAGGCCAACCGGCGGCGATGGCGGTGCGCAACGGGCCCTATGGCGCGGGGTCGATCGCTTTTATCAAGGTGCTTGAGGACTGGCGGGCGGAGGGTGAGTTGAAGGGGTTGGAGATTAGCTAGGGTCAAATCCCGCTCGCTCGCGCCGCCACCCCTCTACGTCATCCTGAGCCGACGCGAAGCGGCGCGTCGAAGGACGCAATCTGTGGCAGCCTCGTGCGTCCTTCGACACGCGCCCAAGCAGGCGCGGCTCAGGATGACGTAGAGGGGTGGCGAAGCGGCGTGACGTTGGCTGGCGCTCAGCTGGCCGCCGCCCGCCGTACGCGCTCGCCCATGCCCTGCTCGCTCATCTCCGCGCGCCAGCGCTGCATCAGCACGGCCCGTCGGCCGGGATAGCGTTCCTCGCTGAACACCGCCTCCACCACCCGGTCGGTGCGGAAGTTGCGGAAGCCTTCGCGCAGTTCGCACCAGCCGGCGATCATGCGCACGGTCTCGTAGTAGCCCACGGCGATCGGCCAGATGGTCCGCTCGGTCATCGCCCCGGCCTCGTCGCTGTAGCGCAGCCCGATCTTCTGCTGCGCGCGGATCGCGGCGCGGACGCGGACCATGTCGATGGCGTCCGGCTTCGGCGAAGCCCTGGGCGGGGTCATCAGGCCGGGCTCGAGCAGGAAGGGCCGCAGGTGGTCCGGGATCACCGCGCCGATCTTGGCCACCAGGTCTCGCGCCGCCCGCGACAGGGAAGGATCGGCTCGCTCAATCACAAGCCGCGCGCCCAGCACCGCCGCCTCGATCTCGTCCGCCGTCAGCATCAGCGGCGGCATGTCGAAGCCCTGGTCCAGCACATAGCCCATGCCGGCCTCGCCCTGGATCGGCACCCGCTGGGCCAGCAGTTCGGCCATGTCGCGATAGACGGTGCGCTTGGAGGTCTCCAGTTCGCGCGCCATCGACTCGGCCGTCACCGGCCCGCGCGCGCCGCGCAGGATCTGGATGATCTGAAACAGTCGCTCAGCGCGCCGCACGTATCTCTCCCGGAAAGCCTGTCAGCATGATGGCGGCAGCGAGGCGTCTCGCAAAGCACCCATTGCGGCGCTGGGGGCATTTATTCCGCTCGCCTTCATGCTATCCGAGGGACAACATGAGAAGGAATGCGCAATGACCCTTCGTCCGATCCTGCTCGCCGCCGCGGCCATCGTCGCCGGGGGCCTGCTCGTCCAAGGCCAAGCCGGCGCGCAAACGAGTGGCGCCCAAACCAGTCCTGGGGCCAGCGCCCAAACGACGACTGGGGCGCCGCCGGTCGCCGGCGATCCCGTAAAGGGCAAGGGCGTGTTCTCGGACAACTGCGCCACCTGTCACACCGACGCCAAGGTCAGCCCCGACTCCGCCACCCTGTCCCTCTATGGGGTTGTTGGCCGCAAGGCCGGCTCCAACGCCGACTTCACCTATTCCCCGGCCATGACAAACGCGGGCTTCACCTGGACGCCAGAGAAACTGAATGCCTATATCGAGAACCCGCCTTCAGTTGTACCGAATAACGTAATGTATTTCCCGGGGCTTCCGGATGCCGGTCAACGCGCCGATCTGATCGCTTATCTGTCTTCGCTCAAATAGACTTGCCTTTGGGCGTCGGGCCTGTCACAGGCGCGTCACAGAAGAATGTTCCACAACCGGTGATGTCGCTAGGCCTTTGGGCCGGCTCATCGCCAACAGCCACGTTAAACAACTGACCCATTCTCTCACGCCGTTCGCGGCGTCGCGATCGTGATTTAGCGATCCCGGCGGCTTGGACGGCCGACATCGAACCGTCCAGAAGAGTCGCCCATGACGTTCCTTCAACCGGACCGCATGAACCCTGGCCTGCTCGTGCGTTTTGCGCGTCGCCGGTTTGCGCCCAATCGCGCCGATCTGATCGCCATGCTGCTGATCGGCGGCGGCGCGGTGCTGGTGACTCAGGCGGCGCGGACCATGGGCCAGTCCCTCCACGGGCTCAATCTCGCGCCAGTGACGCTCGATCCGTGGAACCTGCCCCGGTATGCGGCCCTGACCACACTGCGCATGTTCGTGGCGCTGTTCTTTTCGCTGCTCTTCACCTTCGTCGTCGCCACCCTGGCCGCCAAGAGCAAGAAGGCCGAACTGGTCATCGTGCCTGCGCTCGACATCCTGCAGTCGGTGCCGGTGCTGGGCTTCCTGACCTTTACGGTCACCTTCTTCATGGGCCTGTTCCCCTCCAGCGAGCTGGGAGTCGAAGGCGCGGCCATCTTCGCCATCTTCACCGCCCAGGCCTGGAACATGGCCTTCAGCTTCTACCAGTCGCTGAAAACCCTGCCGGAAGACCTTGTCGAAGCGGCGCAACAGTTCGGTCTGTCGCCCTGGCAGCGGTTCTGGAAGCTGGAGTTGCCCTTCGCCACCCCGGCCCTGGTCTGGAACACCATGATGTCCATGTCGGGCAGCTGGTTCTTCATCGTCGCTTCGGAGGCCATCACTGTCGGCAAGACCACGGTCGCCCTGCCCGGCATCGGCTCCTGGCTGTCGGTCGCAACCGACCGCGGCGACGGCTGGGCGGTGCTCTGGGCGGTCATAACGATGGCGATCGTCATCATCCTGTACGATCAGCTGCTGTTTCGCCCGATCGTGGCCTGGGCCGACAAGTTCCGCGCCGAGCAGACCGCCTCGCAGGAACCGCCACGGTCGTGGTTCTTCGATGTGCTCAACCGCATGCGGCTGCTGCCGCGGCTTGGTCAGAGTGTCACCGTGGCGCTTACCCGCCTGCCCGCGCCGCAAGCCCCGAATATTCGTCTGCCCGAAATCACCAATCCCCGCATTGCACGCGGCCTCGACTGGCTATGGCTGGTGATCGTCATCGCCTTCGCGCTTTGGGGCGGATGGGCGGTCATCTCATTCGTCTCCAAGACACTGACGTTGGGCGACGCCGCCCGGGTGCTCGGCTTGGGCGGCCTGACCCTGGCCCGGGTGCTGATCCTGATCGTCGTCGCCAGCATCATCTGGGTGCCGATCGGCGTCTGGGTCGGGTTGCGGCCGATCTGGGCGGAACGGATCCAGCCCGTGGCCCAGTTCTTCGCCGCCTTTCCGGCCAATGTCCTGTTTCCGGCCGTGGTCGGTGTGATCGTGGCCGTGAATGCCGACCCCAACATCTGGCTCTCGCCGCTGATGATCCTCGGCACCCAGTGGTACATTTTGTTCAACGTGATCGCTGGCGCGGCGGCCATTCCCAACGACCTGAAGGAAGCCGCGTCCATGTTCCACCTGAGCCCACGCTCGTGGCAGTGGTGGCGCACGGTCGCCCTGCCCGCCATCTTTCCCTACTACGTCACCGGGGCCCTGACGGCGTCCGGCGGCTCGTGGAACGCCAGCATCGTCGCCGAGGTGGTGACCTGGAAGCATCACAACGTCGAGGCTGCCGGCCTGGGCTCCTACATCGCCGACGCCACCGCCGCCGGCGACTATCCCAAGGTGGCCCTCGGTATCGCCGTGATGTCCATCTTCGTCATCCTGCTCAATCGCATCCTGTGGCGGCCGCTCTACGCCTACGGCGCGCGCCGCCTGCATCTCTAGCCCCCATTCACTAGCCAAAGGAAAACCAGCCGATGGCCGCCAATGCCGCTACCGCCCCCGACGCCAACCTGGTCGAGGTTCGCAACGTCAGACACGTCTATGGCAAGAGCGGTGGCGGCGGCGCCGGCCTGCTGGTGCTCGAGGATGTCGATCTCACCTTGCGGCCGAACGAGATCGTCGGCCTGCTGGGCCGCTCCGGCTCCGGCAAGTCCACCCTGCTGCGCACCATCTCCGGCCTGCTCCGACCGACCAGCGGCACGGTCAAGGTACAGGACATGCCGGGCGACGACACCGCCCACGGCGTCGCCATGGTGTTCCAGAGCTTCGCCCTGTTTCCCTGGCTCACCGTGCTGCAGAACGTGGAACTGGGCCTGGAGGCGCGCGGGGTCGCGCCGGACGAGCGTCGCAGCCGCTCCCTCGCGGCCATCGACCTGATTGGCCTGGACGGGTTCGAGAACGCCTATCCCAAGGAGCTGTCCGGCGGCATGCGCCAGCGGGTGGGCCTAGCCCGCGCCCTGGTGGTGCAGCCATCGATCCTGCTGATGGACGAGCCCTTCTCGGCCCTGGACGTGCTGACCGCCGAGACCCTGCGCACTGACTTGCTGGACCTGTGGGTGGAAGGCCGGATGCCGATCCGCTCGATCCTGATGGTCACTCACAATATCGAGGAGGCGGTGCTGATGTGCGACCGCATCCTGGTCTTCTCATCCAACCCCGGCCGGGTGATCGCCGAGATCAAGGTCGATCTGTCGCAACCGCGCAAGCGGCTGGACCCTGCCTTCCGCGCCCTGGTGGACGACATCTACGCCCGCATGACCGCGCGGACGCCCGCCACCCAGCCGGTTCGCGACGGCGCCTTCCCGGGCCTCGGCCTCGGCATGGCGCTGCCGCTAATCAACACCAACACCCTGGCCGGCATGATCGAGGCGCTGATGGCCTCGCCCCATGACGGCAAGGCGGAGCTGCCGACTCTGGCCAGCGAACTGATGCTGGAGGCGGACGAACTTCTGCCGATCGCCGAAACCCTGCAGCTGATGCGCTTTGCCGAGATCGAGGGGCGGATGATCCGGCTGACCCCGGCGGCCAAGCGCTACGCGGTCGCGGAGGTTGATGCCCGCAAGCAGTTGTTCGCCCAGCAACTGCTGGCCTACGTACCCCTCGCCGCCCACATTCGCCGGGTGCTGGACGATCGCGCCTCCCGCCAGGCGCCCGCCAGCAGGTTCCGAGACGAGCTCGAGGACTTCATGTCGGAAGACTACGCCGACGAGACCCTCAACGCCGTGATCACCTGGGGCCGCTACGCCGAGGTGTTCGCCTATCACGACGACGTCGATCGTTTCAGCCTGGAAGATCCGGGCTAGGCGGCCCTGTGGCCCCGGCCCGTGCGCGCCACGGGCTTGTCGTCATTGGCGCACCAGCGGCACCGGCCGCGCACTTCCAGCGTTATGCCGGAGATCACAAACTCATTGGCGTTGGCCACCGCGGTGACCGGCCCCGTCTCGGGATCGAATTCCTCGGCCGAGCCGCAGCAATCGCAGATCAGGAAGGCGGCGGTATGCATCGCCTCATGACCGTCGCACGCGATGAAGGCGTTGATGCCGGCGATCCGGTGCACCAAGCCCACAGTCTCCAGAAATTCCAGTGCGCGGTAGACAGTCGGCGGCTTGGCGGGTACGCCCCCGTGATCGAAACTCGCCATCAAATCATAGGCCTTTACCGGCGCGCCGGCGTTGAGCAACAGCTCCAGCACACGAGCCCGTGGCGCCGTCCAGCGCTCACCGCGCTCTCGACAATGTTGCTCCGCCTTTACGAGGGCGTCATGCACCGCGCCGGGTTCTTGAGGCCGTGCCGGCAAATGGCCGCAATGGGTTTCCATAGGGATTGTTTGCGGCCGTTTCGAAAATACCGCAACTGCTTCTTGCGATGTGTAATGTTATTGTATAACACATCCATTGTCGTTCACGAACCGGGGATATCATGAAAGCCAGGGCCATTCTGCTGGGCGCTGCGAGCGCCGGTGTCATGGCGATCGCGTCAATGGCGCATGCGGCCGACCCGGCGTCCGCCACCGCCGCCCCCTCTGACAAGGTCACTGTTGGCGACATCATCGTCACCGCCCGCCGGCTCGACACCGCACGCGAGACCATCCAGCCGCAGCTCGGCGCCTCCACCTACGCCATCTCCAGCCAGGCTATCCAGGCCATGCCGGCGGGCGACAACGCTGGCCTGAACCAGGTCGTGCTGCAGGCGCCGGGGGTTGCGCAGGATAGCTACGGCCAGCTGCACATTCGCGGCGAGCACAATGGCGTCCAGTATCGGCTGAACGGCATAATCCTGCCTGAAGGCCTGTCGGTGTTCGGCCAGGCCCTGAGTCCACGGCTGGCCGACCGGGTCACCCTGATCACCGGCGCCCTGCCCGCTCAGTACGGCCTGCGCACCGCCGGCATTATCGACATCACCACCAAAAGCGGCATCCAGAGCGGCGGATCAGTCTCCCTCTACGGCGGCAGCCACGGTGAAATCGAACCCAGCCTGGAATATGCGGGCCACGCTGGCGATACCAATCTGTTCCTCTCGACCAGCTATCTGACCGACCAACTCGGCATCGAATCCCCCGACGGCAAATCGACGCCGTTGCATGACCGCACCGACCAGTTCCAGGGCTTCGCCTACCTGGACCGGATCATCGATCCCGACACCCGCGTGTCGCTGGTGCTGGGCACGTCCGACGAGCGGTTCCAGATCCCCGACCTGTCCGGCCAGGAGCCTGGCCTGACCTTTGGCCCAAACGCCAATTCCGCGCTCAATCCACCTTTGTCCGTCAACGGCCAGACCACCTACCCCAGCGCCGACCTGAATGAGAACCAGACCGAAGTCACCCACTATGGGGCGGTTAGCCTGCTGCATACGGCAGATAAGCTGACCACCCAGGTCTCGCTGTTCGGCCGCTATTCCGAGCTCAAGTTCACGCCCGACGTTCAGGGCGATGTCCTGTTCGACGGCGAGGCCCAGTCCGCCGACAAGACCGACGTCGCCGGCGGCCTGCAGGCCGAAAGCGCTTATCATCTGAACGACGCCCATACGATCCGCGGCGGCGTCATCATCGAGGTCGATCGTTCGACCAGCGACACCACCTCCGACGTCATTCCGCTGGATCCGATCACCGGCCTGCAGACGACACAGACGCCAACGGCCATCGCGGAGAAATCCGCCAGCACCGCCGAGACCTACAGCGCCTATCTCCAGGACGAGTGGACCCTGGCGAAGGGGCTGACGCTGAACTACGGGCTCCGGTTCGACCAGTTCGACGGCTTCCGCAACGAGAACCAGCTCAGCCCGCGGGTGAACCTGGTCTGGATCCCGGTGGATGGGACCACCCTCCACGCTGGCTATTCCCGCTACTTCTCGCCGCCGCCGTTCGAGTTGGTCGGAGGCGAGACCGTGTCGAAGTTCGCAAACACCACGGCGGCCGCGCCGGTCTCCACCGACACCACCCCCTACTCCGAGCGGGCCAACTATTACGATGTCGGGGCCGAGCAGCGGTTGAACCGCCATCTCACCGTCGGCATCGACAGCTACTACAAGACCTCCACCAACCTGATCGACGAGGGCCAGTTCGGCGCGCCGATCATCCTGACACCGTTCAACTACGCGCAAGGCATTCAGTACGGCGTTGAATTGAGCTCAAGCCTGAACGTCGGCCATTTCAGCGCCTACGCCAACGCCGCCTGGTCGCAGGCCAAGGGACGCGACATCGTCTCCAGCCAGTTCAACTTCGACCCGCAGGATCTGGCCTATATCGCCACCCACTACATCTTCCTGGACCACAATCAGACCTATTCGGCCTCGATGGGGGCGTCATATCGTTGCGGCGACAGCCGGTTCAGCGGCGACCTGATCTATGGCAGCGGCCTGCGCGCGGACCTCGACCTGCCCGGCGGCGGCTCGATCCCGAACGGGCGGGCGCTGGCGCCCTATACCCAGGTCAACCTGTCTGCATCCCACAAGTTCGAAACCGCGCCGGGCGGGCCCCTCGAGATCCGCATCGACTTCATCAACGCCCTCGACGACAAGTACGAGATCCGTGACGGCACTGGCGTCGGCGTCGGCGCGCCGCAGTTCGGTCCGCGCCGCGGCGTGTTTGCCGGTCTGACGAAGGATTTCTAGGGCTCGTCCGCCGGCCGGGCGGCCAGTTCGCCGTTCTTCGACAGCAGCAGCGCCAGCCAGCGGGCGCCTTCGAACTCGGCCGCGATGGCCATCACCATCACTGTCAGCGGCGTCGATAGCAGCGCGCCCGGCAGGCCGAGCATGGCGCCCCAAAAGCCCAGGCCCAGCAGGATGAAGACCGGGTCGATATTAAGCCGGTCGCTCTGCAGCTTGGGCAGGATGACGCTCTCGATCACGAAGCTGACCCCGCCCAAGGCCACCACCAGAATGAAGGCCTGCACCGGCGTGTCGAACTGCGCCAGGGCCAGCAGCGCCGGCAGCGCCACGCCGCCCACGCCGCCGACGATGGGGATGTAGGCGGTCATGAAGATGATCAGGGCCAGGAAGATCGGGTTACCCAGGCCGACAAGGGACATGATGATCCAGCCGGCCAGAGCCACGGCGGCGGCCTTGAAGGTCTGAATGCCGATGTAGGTCTCGGTGGCGTCCCGCACCCGCTCGAAGATGCGCGCGGCATAGTCGCCGCCGCCCTGGGCGAACATGCGCGCCGCCTTCTGTCCGAACGCCTGGCGGGAGGCCAGCAGGAAGCCCAGGTAGATGATCACGGTGCCCGCCTCCACCAGGATGCGGCGGGCGACGCCGAACAGATGGCCGACTTTTCCGGTCATATCCTGTCCCCGGAAGAACTCCTGGACGGTCAGCGGCGGCAATTGCAGCGCGCCGGTGGTCTGGCCGAGCAGGCCGTCGATCTTTGGCTGCAAGGCCAGCAGCTGGATGCCGAAATCCTTGGCGTAGTGGGCGCAGATGCCAACCACGGCAGCGAACCCGCCGATGGTGATGACGGCCCCGGCGATCGAGCGAAACCAGTCCGGCAGGAAGGGCAACCGGCGCGCGGCGGTGCGCGACAGGCCGTCGATCAGCAGCAAGAGGAAGATGGCGATCACCAGCGGGGTGATGATGCCCTGGAAGAATTTCACCGCCGCGCCGCCGGCGACCACGGCCAGGAACACGCCGGCATTGCGCAGCGCGATGGAATTGCCGGGCGCGGCCATCTTGCGCGACGGTGCTTCGGTCGCCTTTGGCGGGGTTTTGAAAGGGTTTTTCAAGGCGCGGAGTGGCCGGGGTTCGGTCAGGCGGCGGTCTTGGCGCGGTTGCGCGCCGCACCGATTTCAAGCGCGATCCCGAAGGCCGCAAACATCAAGCCCATGGTTACGCCGCCTGCCCAGTTGGGAATTTCCGGCCAAGCTAGCGGGATGGCGACACCAAACGCAATAGCCGCCGCGCCGCCCAGCACCAGCGCCAGCCTGGCGGCCTTTGAATTCGGATAGCGCTCGAACCCGAACAGGATTTCAGCGGCGCCCAAGGCGATGAAGCCCAAGCCGAGCGTCAGGCCAAGGGAGATGACGCCCAGAAGGACGTGAAACACCAGATGCAGGCCAAGCCCCAGCGCCACCAGAGACCAACCGACCGCCGCCAGGAAACCTCTCGGCGTGCGATCCAGCGCGAGCCAGCTGATGCCCACCAGTCCGGCAAGCAGGAAGGTCCAGGCCAAGGTCGCTTCCGCGAACAAGGGTGCGATCGCCGAGGCGACGGCCAGCAGAATCAGAAAGGCCCCATAGAACCGGTCGGCCCGCTTGGCGGGTTCAGTGGGTTCGGTTTCAGCTTCCTCGCTCACGCTCTATCCTCGGCGCCGTTCACCGCTAAAGGTGGGCTTCAATCCGCCCCATATCAATGCCGGTCTTAGCCCAATGATCATCGACGCCCGCGGCCACCGCTGCCCTGTTCCTTCGCTTCGCCTCCGCCGGGCTCTGGAGGCCTGCGCCGAGGGAGACGAGGTCGAACTGTTGGCCGACGACCCGATGGCGCGGATCGATATCCCTCATCTCATTAAAGAACTTGGATATCAGATTGTTCTATCTGAATATTTTGACGACCAAGCCAGGTTCACGGTTCGGAAATCGCTCGACCCAGCCCGAAACGATGCAGCACCGCCCAATTGATGTAGGGCTTAAGGTCCGCCTGCTCGATCTCCGTGGTCAGGGCGGCGCCGAAGAAGATCGAATTCACGGTCCACGACAACCAGATCAGCATCACCACCACCGCCGCGATCGATCCGTAGGTGGCGCCGAAGTGGGCGAACTGTTTGACATAGAAGGCGCTGGCCCAGGACGCCGCCAGCGAGACGATCGCGGCGGCCACGCCGCCGATGATCGATGGGGCCCAGGGCACTGCCCGCGTCGACATGGCGAAACGGTAGATCAGGGTCAGGCCAAGGCTGAGGCCGATCATGGCCCAGGTCCATTCGCTGTAGAACCAGGAGACGCCGCGCAGCGGGTACATGTGCATGGTGCTGGCCATCAGCCGCACGGCCAGGAACACCGCCGAAAGCACGCTCATCATGATGAGGGCCGCCAGGAGGGTAACGAAGGCCAGCACATTGATCTGGACGAAGCTATGGGTAGTGGTCTCGTCCTCGTCGAGGTGGATGAAGGACAGGCCGGCGATCAGCGCCTTGATGCCGCGATGGGCGGCGTAGAGACCGATCAGGACGGCCAGGAAGCTCTGGAACGACACCGCGCGTGGCGGCGCGTGGGCCAGGCGCTGCAGTTCGCCTTGGAACAGTATCTGGGCGTTGGCCGGCAGGATCCGGGCGAAGGCGTCGGCCTGCGCGGCGGCCTGCTCGGGCGTCAGCATCAGGCTGTAGACGCCTATGGAGATGGCCAGGGCGGGAAACACCGCCAGCATGGCGAAGAAGGACACCCCGCCGGTATAGAGCATGACGTCGCGGCCCCACAGGCGCCGGAGTGAGCGCCAGACAAGCCGGAGCAGCCCGATAAACCAATGGGCCGGATTGTAGTCGATACCGAGAATCCGTCGCTGCTGCATGGCCCCGACATAACCGCTCGTGGCCGAGTGTCGATGCGAATTGTGGCGATTGATGTGCCGGTAGCGCGGGTGGCTTAATGCCGCGCCGTACTACAGCGCCCCAACCGTCTTCAGCGTCTCAATGTCCGCCGCGGCGAATCCCCAATCGGCGAAGGCTTCGTCGTTGTGGGCGCCGATGGCCGGCGGCGGGGCCTGGATTGCGCCCGGCGTGGCCGAAAAGCGCGGCGCGGGCGCAGGCTGCACCACGCCATCCAGCTCGACGAAGGTCTGCCGCGCGGCGTTGTGCGGGTGGCTAGCGGTTTCATTCAGGTCGAGCACCGGGGCGAAGCAGACGTCGGTGGCGTCCATGATCTCGCACCACTGGTCGCGGGTCTTGGTCTTGATCACATCGGCCAACTTGGCCTTCAGCGCCGGCCATTCCGCACGGTTCATCTGTTGCTGGAAGGCGGGGTCGGTGATGCCGGTCTTTTCAAGTAGCAGCGCATAGAACTGCGGCTCGATGGAGCCGATCGATATCCACTTGCCGTCGCTGCACTGGTAGGTGTCGTAGAAGTGGGCGCCGCCGTCGAGCATGTTGTCGCGGCGGTTGTCGGTCCACATGCCCGAGGCCTTGAAGCCATAGAACATGGCCATCAGCGAGGCCGCGCCGTCGCTCATGGCGCAGTCGATCACCTGCCCCTGCCCGCTTGTCCGGGCGTGGATCACGCCGGCCAGAATGCCGAAAGCCAGATAGAGGGCGCCGCCGCCGAAATCGCCGACCAGGTTCAGCGGCGGGATCGGCTTGTCGCCCAGGCCGATGGCGTGCAGAGCGCCGGAAATGGCGATGTAGTTCATGTCATGGCCGGCGGCGTTGGCGTAGGGACCGGTCTGGCCCCAGCCGGTCATGCGTCCATAGACGATCTTAGGATTGCGCTTCAGCACCACGTCGGGACCCAGGCCCAGCCGCTCCATCACGCCCGGGCGGAAGCCCTCGAACAGCACATCGGCGGAGTCCACGAGCTTCAGACAGGCCTCAATGGAGGCCGGGTTCTTCAGGTCCAGGGCCACCGACCGGCGTCCTCTGGCCGTGACATCGGACTTGGCCCCGCCCCGGCCGCCCTTGCGGTCGACCCGCACCACGTCGGCGCCCAGGTCCGACAGCAGCATGCCGCAGAAAGGCCCGGGCCCGATGCCGGCGAATTCGATCACCTTCAGTCCGCTTAAGGGGCCTTGCGCCATAATCCGTCCTCCAAGCTCGTCCGCGACATTGCGCGGCTTCTCCGGCGATCCGGCTCTGATATGCTGCCGCATCGAGTCTGGCTGCAACCTAGACTGCCGCGACCGGCTCGAAAACGGCGCCCCGACGTCACCCAGGGGCCGTCGATGCGTGGGCGTAACTTTGAAAGGGATTTTGTGGCCATCCACGCGCGTGTGCTGATCGTCGCCAAGGACGACGTGATCGCCGGCCCCCTGGCCGAGGGCCTGGACCGGCTTGGCTGGCGCACGATCACGGCGCGAGGTCCCTACGCCGCCACCGCCGCCCTCGCCGACATGGAGATCGAGGCGGCGATCATCGACGCCACCAGCAGCGTCGAGGACGCGGTGATCCTGGCCCGGAGGCTGCGCCAGACCTGCGCGCCGCGCCGGCTGCCTATCGTTGCGGTCGGCGACTTTCCCGAGCCTCCCCTCGCCGGCCAATTCGACCTGACCATCGCCCCGCCGCTGCACCCGGCCCAGGCGGCCCTGCGGCTGGAGTCCCTGACCCGGATGACCATCGCCGAGGAGGAGTACGAGCTTCGCCTCGAAACCTTCGCCGAGCGCGGCCGCAGGCTCGATCTGCCGCAGGAGGCCGAGGGGCCGTTCCGCATCCTGGCGGTGGGCGAGCCCGCGCCGCAGTTCCTCGCCCTGTCCAACGCCCTTGCCGCCTCCGGCGCCGACGCCACGGGCGCCTTCACCGCCTACACCGCCTTCGACTACCTGCATGAGCGGGCGTTCGACGCCGTGGTGCTGTGGGCCGGGGACAATCAGGCCGAGGCCCTGTCCATCGCCGCCGGCATGCGCCGCAACACCCGCCTCTATCACATCCCGGCCATGCTCTATCTGCAGAGCCCGGCGCAGATCGGCCTGGCCGAAGCCTTCCATCGCGGCGTCTCCGACCTCGCCACCGCCGAGACCGCGCCGGCCGAGACCGCGCGGCGGGTGGTGGAGTTGGCCAGGGCCTATCGCCGCCAGACCGCGATCCGCCAGGCGCTGGAGAAGGCACGCAGCTCCGGCTTGATGGATGTCGCCACCGGCCTCTTCACCCGCGATCTGTTCGCCGCCCACCTGGCGCGGCTGGTCCAGGGCGCGCGGCTGCGCAACCGGCCGCTGTCGCTATGCGTGCTGCGGATCGCCGAGCGGCCGGACACCACGGTCGCCCGCGCCGGCGGCTGGCTCGACCGCGCCATCCCGCAGATCGGCTCCATGCTTGGCCGTCTGGTGCGCGCCGAGGACACGGTGGCGCGGCTTGGACCAGAGGTGTTCGCCCTCGCCCTGCCCTCCACCAACCAATCGGCCGCCCGCGCCGCCGCCGAACGGATCGCCGCAGTGATCGGCTGCACCGCCTTCGAGGCCGGCGAGAAGCGCCCCGCCTTCGTGGTTGATTTCGACATCGGCGTCGCCGAAGTTGAGCCCGGCGAGGCCGCCGCCCGCGCCCTGGAACGCGCGGCCAACAAGGCCCTGCCGCTCAAGGCCGGCTAGTCAGAATCAGTGGAATAGGGGCAAACGCCATGGACCCGCAGACGGCGAAACTGATGCCGATCATCGTCCCGCTGCTTTTGGTGGCGTTTATTCTGCGCCGGAACCTTCAGCCGCGTCCGCTGCAGATCGACCGGCTCTGGCTCTATCCGGTGATCCTGTTGCTCGCCATTGGCTCGGCCCTGTATGAGAGCCCGCCGACCACGATGATTGGCGTGGCGTCCCTCGCCGCCGGGCTTGGCCTCGGGGTGCTCGCGGGCTGGTATCGCGGCCGGCTTACCCGGATCACCATCGACCCCGAAACCCACGCCATGACCAGCCAGGCCTCCATCTGGGGCACGGTGCTGATCGGCGGCCTGATCGCGGTTCGCTACGGCCTGCGGCTCTACCTCATGCCGGACGCCATGAGCGGCGCGCACACCAAGCTCGGCGACACCGCCACCATCGTCACCGACGCCCTGCTGGCCTTCACCGTCGGCATGATGTGCACGGCGCGTCTGGAGATGTGGCTGCGGGCCAGGAAGCTGCTGGCCGAGGCGCAGGCGGCGAAGGGGATGCGGTAGGAGCCTGCCTTATCGCGGTCATCTTCCCGCAGGCGGTACGAGCGTCTCCTCCAGCGCCTCCACATAAAATCCGCGCGCGATCTCCGCCAAGTCGGGGCGGTATCGGGTGCGGGGCGCGCGGGGCGCCTGTTCGTCGAAGCCGTGGGCCGCTTCCTTCAGGAACAGGGTCCGCACCGACAGGCCGTCGGCCTCCAGTCGCTTCAGAGCCCGCTCCGGCAAGGTGCGTCCGACCACGACGTCGCGGCCGCCGATGCAGGCGTAGACCGCCGGCCGGTTCTCGCCCCAGCCCCGCGCGACGGTGCGCGAGAGCGGGCCGCAATAGGGATAGAACAGGATGGCGGTCTTGATCCCCAACTGCGGCGCCCTCCCCTCGGTCAAGGTTCCGGATAGCGCTTCCATGATCGACCAGGCGCCATGGCTCCATCCGGCCAGGGCCACGCGGTCGAGATCGGCCCAGGCCTGCGTCTTCAGCCACGCCAGCGCCCCCAGCACATCGATCGACCGCTCGGCGCCCCGGAACTTCATTCCGGTGCAGATGGTGGTCTGGGCTTCGAGCAAGGTGATCCCGCGCGGCGCGAAGGAATCGACCACCACCACGGCGAACCCCGCCTGACGGGCGGCCTCTGCATAGTCGTGCTGCATTACGAAGACGCCGCCGCAGCCGTGGAATTGCAGGCAGACGGGAAACGGACCCGGTCCTTCCGGTTTGATGATGGTCATATGGGGTTCGAGGCGCGCGGCCTGGGCGATCAGGTCAAGCATCTAGGCGGCCCTCGGCAGGGCGCGCGGCCCGGCGGTGGGATCGCGCGGATCGATCGGCAGCCCCATGGCCTGACGCGCCTTGAGCACGCGCAGCCAGCCGTGCAACGCTTCGCAGTCCAGCCCATGCATCATCAGCCGGTAGCCGGCCTGCAGGGTCGAAAGCTGCACCAGTGGATGGCCGTTCTTGATGAAGGCCAAGTGGTAAGAGGTCCCGAGAATCTTGGCCACGGAGATGGCCACCACCTCGTCCAGCTGCAGCGAGTTGGCGGCGCGGACGAAGTCGGCGCGGGGCAGCATCAGGGCGTAGAGCGGCGTATAGGCCTCGACCGCGGTCTGAACGTCGATGATGTTCAACCGGCCCCTCGGCGTCGACCCGAGATCGAAACTGTCCGAGATCATCGAGAAATCGGGCCGATCGACCGGCGCCAGGTCTCGGCCCTGGGCGCGCAGGCCGGCGTTCAGCTGGATGATGAAGTTGTAGACGTTGAGGTCGTGCTGAAGGAACACATTGTCCTCAAGGTCCTTCAGCACCCTTGGCCGGAGCGCCGCGGTGGGGGCCTCGATCCCTCCCGAGTTCGCGCGGATGAAGGCCAGGATCTCGGTGCCGATGTGAAAGTGGCGCATGATCAGGAGGTTGGCTTCGGGTGAGGCGAAGGATCGCAAGCCCCAATGGATCAGCCGGTGCAGCGTCCGGTTCAGGTTCGGCGCCCTGGGGGACGCCGCGCGCAGGCCTTTGATGATCAGAAACCCGGCGAAGATAAAGGGGCGCAGGATCGGGAAAAGCCACCGGCGGGAGAAGGACCGGTTGCCCAGCAGCAGCGCGCGCTTGGCTCCGTCATCGATCGGCAGGCTCTGGTCGAGGTAGAGGGCAAGCCAGGGATCGGGGTTCTTGGGGTCGAACCGGTCAAAGTCGAACGGATCGAACGGGTCCGGGGCGGCGCTCACGACAGCATCTCCTCGATCTGCATGACATAGAGGCGGGCCGTGACCTCGGCGCAGCGGACGATCCGCCGCCGGTCGGTCTCGTCGGCCGCGGCCAGACGCAGCATCGCCTTGAACTCCTCCATGTGGCCGGCGTCATTTTCGCCGTGATAGATCAGGAAGCGCACCGCCTCCCGGGGCAGGTTCAGTTGATCGCCCACCCGGCGGCCCCACTCGGCGGCCTTGATCGACCCCAGCCCCTCGATGATGAACATCGCCCCCAATAAGCCGAACGGGTTTGGCCTTGACGCCTCGTTGAACATCCAGCCCGAGAAGGCGTCGGAGCCGATGTTCTTTTCGGCGCCCCGGATGACGTCCAACTCGCCGCCGGTGGCGCGGAAGTCCGCCTCCAGTAGGCGGAAGTCGCGGTGCTCGGCCACCGCGTGGCGCATCAGGATCGAGCGCAGCTCCAGGTGCGCCTCATCCACATTGGACGCGGCGCGAGACATCCACAGGGCGCCGTCCTTCACCTGCTGGCGCAGCTGGATCAGGAAGGCCTGATAGTCGGCGAGCGTGAACCGGCCACGGTTCAGCTTGCGGATCAGCGGCGTCGCTTCCAGCCTGGACTCGAAATCGGCCCAGACCACGGCCAGCCGCCGCAGCAAGGAGGCGACATCGGTCTCGGTTGTCTCCTGAGCGTCAAGGGACAGGGCTTCCATCACCGGCCCTCCACGACTTCAAGCATCATGAAGCCGACCATGGCCCGGCCACTTTCGGGGACGATGCACAGGATCCGCTCGTCAGCGCGCAGACGCCCCGACTCCATCAGCGCCTCCAGCATGATCCAGATCGAGGCCGAGCCCACATTGCCGCTGTCGGCCAAGGTGGTGAACCAGCGCTCCTGGGGGATCATCGCGTCGGTGGCCTCCAGGAGCCCGACGATCTCCTCGCGGAGAGACCGCGCCGAATAGTGGCAGAGCAGGTGATCGACCGCGCCGGGATCGATCCGCCCGGTATCCACCTTGCGCAGATAGACCCCGATCCAGGCCCGGATGATCGACTTCAGCTGCACAAAGTCCTGCTGCAGGGCGAGGGCGCCAGCCGCGTGGGCGGCGAGCGGACCCTGGCGGCTCCAGCCGCCATCCTGTTCGGCCCGGCTCCCCGCCGAGGCGCCGGCCCACATGCAGGGATCGAAGCGGCCGGCCAGGGACGCAAGATCGATCCAGTCGACCTTCAGGCTGAGGCCCGCCCGGCGGGGCTGGCGCTCCATCACCACGGCGCCCGCGCCATCCGACAAGGTGAACCTGAGAAAGTCCGCCGCCATCGCCAGCCGGCCCTTCTCGTCGATCAGATTGGTCCCGGCGTAGAACTCCGGCCGGAACCAGCGCGACGAGAACTCACCGGCTGTCGCCGCCGCGCAGGCCGCCTCCCCGGACTTCACCGTCATCCAGGCGTATTTGGCCGCCATCAGCGACGAGGCGCAGACCGATTGGAAGCTTGCCAGTTCCAGCTCGCCGCCGCCCAACTCGCCATGGACGGCGCTGGCGTGGCCCGGAACCAGAAGGTCGCCCTGGGTCGTCGCGGCGGCGAGGCATTGGAGGTCGTCGCGGCTCAGGTTGGCGGCATCCAGCGCCCGCCGCACCGCCTCGGCGCACATGGAGGCATTGGAGTGTCGCCAGCCGCCGTCGGGATCCAGAGCGTAGTGGCGCCGCTCGATGCCGTTCCAGCGCAACGCCCTGCGGCCGAACGCCGAACACCCAGCCGGCATGCGGCCAATGAAGTCCTCCATTCGCTCATTGCCGATCGGCTCCCCCGGCAGGAAGGCGCCGACGCCGGTGATGTAGACGGAATCACCGGTCGAACGGGACGCCGTCGTCGTCTCCAGGGGATGGGTCGAAGCACGCATTGCGCTCAGCTCCTGCACGTCGGCGCGGTCGATTCCGCTTGACGTCCTGCTAGCAATCACGAAATTGAGCGGTGTTCAATTAATTTATTGAGCACTGTTCAATTATTATGGTGACGATATGGGTCGCAGGTCGGATCACACCCGGGACGAGCTGAAAGAGCTTCTGGTCGCCGAGGGACGGCGGCAGCTGGCGGAGGTCGGGCTGGCCCGGTTCTCGACCCGCGACGTCGCTAAGCGCGTCGGCTACTCCGTCGGCACCCTCTACAATGTGTTCGTAACCTTCGATGGGCTGATCCTGTCGATCAACGCCCGCACCCTCGCCGCCTGGATCGCCTATCTGCACGGGCGCCTTGCGGACCCCGATGACGGCGATCGGATCGCCACTCTGGTGCGCGGCTATTTCGAGTTCGCGACCGCCAATCCCAAGGCCTGGATCGCCATCTATGAGCACAACATGGCCGACGGCGGGGCCGCGCCCGACTGGTACCTGGCCGTGGTGGCCGAGGTGATGGGCATAGCCGAGGCCGAGATCGCCACCGCCCTGCCCCGTGCGCCCCATGCCGAGGTGGCCTCACTGGCCAGGTCCCTGGTCGCGACCGTCCACGGCCACTGCACCTTTTCTCTCTATCGAACTTTTGACCTGCTGGGCGAAACCTCACCGGCCGGCGCGGCGCTGGCGCGGGTGCGAGAGGCTCTAGCAGCGTCGCGGGTCAGGTAGAGCGACGCCTCACCCCGCCAGCGCGATCTTCGCCAATTCGCTCAGCACCCGCTCGGCCGCGTCCAGCCGCTGTTCCGGGGTTTCCCATTCGCCCTTGACCACCACCTTGTTGTCCGGTCGCACGCGCCAGATGGTCTGGCGTTTCTGGACGAAGCCGATCAGGGCCATGGGGTTGGCGAAGGTTTCGTTGCGGAAGCTGACCACGGCGCCTTTCGGGCCCACGTCGATCTTGGCGACATTGGCCTGGCGGCACAGGCCCTTGATGGCCACCACCTTGAGCAGTTGGCCGGCTTCTGGCGGCAGGGGGCCGAAGCGGTCGATCAGTTCTGCCGCCAGGGCTTCGCGGTCTTCCGGCCGTTCGGCGTCGGACAGGCGGCGGTAGAGGGCCAGGCGCACGTTCAGGTCCGGCACATAGTGTTCGGGGATCAGCACGGCCGCGCCGGTGTTGATCTGAGGCGACCAGCCGTGATCGGACTGCGGCGCGGCGTCGCCCTTGATCTTCAGTTCGTTGACCGCGTCCTCAAGCATCTGCTGGTACAGCTCGACGCCGATCTCACGGATATGCCCCGACTGCTCTTCGCCCAAGAGGTTGCCGCCGCCGCGGATGTCCAGGTCGTGACTGGCAAGTTGGAAGCCGGCGCCGAGGCTATCCAGGGATGACATCACCTTCAGCCGCCGCTCGGCGGACAGGGTGAGCTGCTTCTCAGGAGGGGTGGTCAGGTAGGCGTAGGCACGCGCCTTGGCCCGCCCTACCCGTCCTCGCAGCTGGTAGAGCTGGGCCAGGCCGAACATGTCAGCGCGGTGGATGATCAATGTGTTGGCGGTGGGGATATCCAGGCCGGACTCGACGATGGTGGTCGACAGCAGCACATCGTACTGGCCGTCATAGAAGGCGCTCATGACGTCTTCCAGCTGGGTCGGCGCCATCTGGCCGTGGCCGACGACGTACTTCACCTCCGGCACCTGCTCGCGCAGGAACCGCTCCAGGTCTGGCAAGTCCTTGATGCGCGGGGCGACGAAATAGGCCTGGCCGCCGCGGTACTTCTCCCGCAGCAGGGCTTCGCGCAGCACCACGGGATCGGACGGGCTGATGTAGGTGCGCACGGTCAGGCGATCGACCGGCGGGGTGGCGATGATCGACATCTCGCGGATGCCCGATAGCGCCATCTGCAATGTGCGCGGGATCGGCGTCGCGGTGAGGGTCAGCATGTGCACCTCGGCGCGCAGGGCCTTCAGCGCCTCCTTGTGCTTGACGCCGAAGTGCTGCTCCTCATCGACGATGACTAGGCCCAGGTCCTTGAACTGGACCAGCTTGGACAGCACCGCGTGGGTGCCGATCACGATCTCCATCTCGCCCTTGGCCAGGGCCTCTCGGGTCTCGTTGGCTTCGCTGGCGGGCACCAGGCGCGAGAGCCGGCCGATCTTTACCGGCCACCCACGGAAGCGCTCGGAGAAGGTCTTGTAGTGCTGGCGGGCCAGCAACGTCGTCGGGCAGACGATGGCCACCTGCTTGCCGCTCATGGCCACCACGAAGGCCGCGCGCAGGGCGACCTCTGTCTTGCCGAAGCCCACGTCACCGCAGATCAGCCGGTCCATCGGCCGGCCGGCGGCCAGGTCGCCCAGCACGTCGGTGATGGCGTTGAGCTGGTCTTCCGTCTCCTCGTAGGGGAAGCGGGCGCAGAATTCGTCGAACAGGCCATGCGGCGGGTCGATCTCGCCCGTCGAGCGCACCTGCCGTGCGGCGGCGATGGCGATGAGCCCCTCGGCCATCTCGCGCAGCCGCTCCTTCGCGCGGGCCTTGCGCGCCTGCCAGGCCGCGCCGCCCAGGCGGTCGAGCTGAACGCCCTCGGTCTCGGAGCCGTAGCGGGTGAGCAGATCGATGTTCTCGACCGGCAGGTAGAGTTTGGCCTCCCCGCCGTAATGCAGCTCCAGGCAGTCGTGCGGCGCGCCCTGGACCTCCAGAGTCTTCAGGCCTTCGTAGCGGCCGATGCCGTGGTCGATATGGACCACCAGATCGCCAGGGGTGAGCGAGGCGGCCTCGGCCAGGAAGTTGGAGGCGCGGCGCCGGCGCTTGGGCCGCGACAGGCGGTCGCCCAGGATGTCGGTCTCGGAGATGACGGCGAGGCTGTCGGTTTCGAACCCGTTCTCCAGCGGTAGAACCACCCGCTGCGGCCGCTTCGGGTCCGCCGCCTTGGCCGCCTGCCAATAGGGGGCGAAGGCGATTTCCGTCAGGCCGTGATCGGCCAGCATGGCGCCCAGCCGCTCGGACGAGCCATCTGACCAGGAGGCGAACAGCACGCGTTTGCCCGAGGCGGAAAGTTGCTTCGCGTGGGCTGCGGTGGCCTCGAACAGATTGACGCTGTCCTGCGCCCGCTCGGCGACGAAGGTGCGGCCCAGCCGGGCGCCCATGTCGATGACCTGGTCGGCGGGCTCGAGCTGGAACGGGGTGAAGCGCCGGTTGGGCCTGCGAGCCAGCCGCTCGTCCCACTCCTGAGCGGTCAGATAGAGGGTGTCGGGGGCCAGCGCATGATAGCCAGAGCGCGACTTGGCGTTTTCCTGCCGGGCGTCGAAGGCGTCGGCGATCATCGCCAGCCGCTCGTCCCTGGCTTCGCCGGCCAGATGATCGACGCCGATCAGCACATCGGGGCCGAGGTAGTCGAACAGGGTTTCCAGCTCTTCGTAGAGCAGCGGCAGGAAGTGTTCGAGCCCGGAGCGCCGGCCGCCTTCGCTGACGGTGGCGTAGAGGGGGTCGTCCGCTGAGGCCCCGAAGGCTGCGACATAGCCGGTGCGGAACCGGGCGATGGCGGCGGGATCGAGCAACACCTCGGACACCGGCGGCAGGTCGACCGCCTTGAGCTGGCGGGTGGAGCGCTGGGTTTCCGGATCGAAGCCGCGAATGGATTCCAAGGTGTCGCCGAACAGGTCCAGCCGCACCGGCTCTTCGGCGCCCGGTGGGAAGACGTCGATCACGCCGCCCCGAATAGCGAATTCGCCGCGCTCGGAGACGGTGGAGGCCCGCTGGTAGCCATTGACGGCGAAGTAGCGCTCCAGGTCGGCGATGTTCACCGTGCGGCCAACCCGGGCTTCGTAGTGGGCCGCCTTGATCGCGGCGCGCGGCGGCACGCGCTGGAGCAGAGCCGGCGCCTGGGTGACCAGGATGCGGGGTTTCTTGTCTTCGTCCTCGCGGGTCAGCCGCGCCAGGGTCGCCATCCGCTGAGCCGCGACGCCGGCGGAGGGGCCCATCCGGTCATAGGGCAGGCAGTCCCAGGACGGGAAGTTGATCACCTCGATCTCGGGGGCGAAGAACTTCAGCGCATCGACAAAGGCCGAGGCGCGTGCGCCGTCCCGCGCGACAAAGGCCGTCCGGCCGCCGCGAGACCGGGCGATGTCGGCCATGGCCAGAACATCGAACCCCTCCGGCGCGCCGGCGAGATCGAGCCGGCCGGGGCCGTTGGCGATGCGTTTCAGGTCGTTCGCGGAGGCGGTCATGTCTTTTTCGAAACACCTCTCCCGAAGGGAGAAGGAGGGGCCCAAAGAAGCTGGGAGGGTGAGGGGTTACGGTGGTTCAGGCACATCCGGATATAGCGGTTGTTCGGAGTTTTCCGGATAGACCGTAACCCCTCACCCTCCCACGCCCTGAAGAAGGGCGCGGGCCCCTCCCTCTCCCTTCGGGAGAGGTGTTCCACGTGCGCCCCACTCATGCTCGCCCACCAAAACGTTGCAGCATGGCGAAGACATCGCCTTTCACCTCGTCGGGCGCTTCTTCCTGGCCAACGATCCAGGCGTACAGAAGCTGATCGGGGTGTTCCATGATCGCTTCGAACTCATCCAGCTGGGCGCCGTCAAAGCCATCGACATGGCTGTCGGCGAAGGGGCCGAGGATCAGGTCGGCCTCGCGAAACCCACGATGCCAGGCGCGATAGCGGATCATCTTCAGGCGGCTGGCGGGGTCGGGAGACGTCATGGAGGGGCGCATATAGAACGACGGAGCGCTTCCCGCTACTCGCAGCTATGCTTGTCCTCATGCGGCCGGAGATTCTGTTTCCCCTGTTCGCGCCGATCGCCTCGCTGAAGGGGGTTGGGCCGAAGATCGAACCCCTGGCGCTCAAGCTTGCGGGGCCGTACGTGCGCGACTTCGCTTTCTTGAGCCCGCAGAACCTGGTCCATCGCCCGCTGACCAAGGCTGTCGATGCTCTGGAGGGTTCGGTGCAGACCTTCATGGTCACCATCGACAGCCACATGCCGCCGGACCGGCCCGACCGTCCCTATCGGATCCGCACATTTGACGGGTCAGGATTTCTTACCCTGGCCTGGTTCAAGGCTGGAGGGCCGCATCTGCTGCGCCAGCATCCGGTCGGGGCCAAGCGGGCGGTGAGCGGAAAAGTCGAACGATTCTATGGCGAGCTGCAGATGGCTCACCCCGACTACATGATCGACGAGGAGCGACTGGCGGAAATTCCTACCGAGGAGGCTATCTATCCCGCCACGGCTGGCCTGCCGCCGCGCAGCGTGAGGCGGCTGGCGCACGAGGCCTTGAGCCGCGCGCCGGATTTGCCGGAGTGGCAGGATTCGGCCTGGCTTATGCGGCAGGGCTTCCCGGCCTGGCGCGTCGCCCTGTCCGAGCTGCACGCACCTAAGACCGACGCCGATTTCTCGCTCCAGACCCGTCACCGCCGCCGGCTGGCCTATGACGAACTGTTCGCCCACCAGCTGGCCATGGCCCAGCGCAAGGCCGACCGGCGGGCGTTTCCGGCGCCATCCATCCCCGCCAGCGATCTCGCCTCCAAGGTGGAAGCCGCCCTGCCCTTCTCGCTGACCGGCGCCCAGGTGCGCTCGGTGTCGGAAATCCGCGCTGACCTGGCCTCCGGCGAGCGGATGTCGCGGCTGCTTCAGGGGGATGTCGGCGCGGGCAAGACGGTGGTCGGCATGCTGGCCATGGCCGATGTCGCCGGATCGGGCCGGCAATCGGCGCTGATGGCGCCGACCGAGATCCTGGCTCGGCAGCACTACAAGACCATAGCCGCGCCGCTGGAGGCGCAGGGGCTGCAGGTTGTCCTGCTGACGGGCCGCGACAAGGGTCCTGGCCGCGTTGAGAAGCTACGAGCGCTGGCGTCGGGCGAAGCGGCGGTCGCGGTCGGCACGCACGCGCTGTTTCAGGACGATGTGGCGTTCCACGATCTCGCTCTGACCATTATCGATGAGCAGCACCGGTTCGGCGTCAACGAGCGGCGGCGGCTGCAGGAAAAGGGCGAATCCGCTCATCTGCTGGCCATGTCGGCGACGCCTATTCCCCGCACCCTTGAGCTGACCCTCTACGGCGACCTTGATGTCTCGCGCATCGATGAGAAGCCGCCCGGGCGCACGCCGGTGGCGACGCGCGCGGCGCCGATGACGCGACTGGATGAGGTGGTCGGCCGGCTGCGCACGGCCCTGACCAGCGGCGCCCAGGCCTTCTGGATCTGCCCGATGGTGTCGGAGTCCGACTTCACCGACCTCGCCGCCGCCGAGGCCCGCGCCGTCAACCTGCGCAAGACCTTCGGTCGCGCGGTCGGTCTGATCCACGGCCAGATGCCGGCGGCCGAAAAGGACGCCGTGATGCAGGAGTTCGCTGAAGGCCGCCTGCCCGTCCTGGTCGCCACCACGGTCGTCGAGGTCGGCGTCGATGTGCCAAACGCCTCGATCATGGTGATCGAACAGGCGGAGCGGTTCGGTCTGGCGCAGTTGCACCAGCTGCGCGGGCGCGTGGGCCGGGGCATGCGCGAGTCCAGCTGCGTACTGCTCTACGACCCGCCGCTGAGCCAGGCCGCCGAGGCGCGCCTCGATATCCTGCGCAAAACCGACGACGGCTTCGTCATCGCCGAGAAGGACCTGGAGTTGCGCGGCGGCGGCGATCCGCTCGGCCTGCGCCAGAGCGGCTTTCCAGCCTATCGGTTCGCCGACCCCATCGCTCACCGTGAACTGATCGCCGCGGCGGCCGACGACGCCCGGCTGGTGCTGGGGCGAGACCCCAAGCTGGAGAGCGAGCGCGGCAAGGCGATCCGGGTGCTGCAAGCCCTGTTCGACTGGCGCGGCGCGGCCGTGGCCGGAGATGCTGGATGACCCCTCGCCAGCGCCTCGGCGCGCTCCTGCCCATCATCGCCATCGCCGTGGCCATGATCTCGGTCCAACTCGGCGCGACGGCGGCGCACCGCCTGTTCGCCACCCTGGGGCCTCAGGGCGCGACGGCCCTGCGGGTCGGCCTCGGAGCGGTGATGGTCAACCTGATCCTGCAGCCCTGGCGGGCCAAGCTGACGCGCAAGATGATCCCCGTCCTGCTGGTCTATGGCGTCACGCTCGGACTGATGAACCTCACCTTCTATTGGTCGCTCAGCCTGACGCCGCAGGGCGTGGCCGTGGCGCTGGAGTTCGTGGGGCCGCTGGCGGTGGCGATCGGCTCGTCGCGGCGCTGGATCGACTTCGCCTGGATCGGCCTGGCGGTGGTGGGCCTGATCTTCCTCATGCCGTTCGCCCCGGGTAGCGCGCACATCAACCCGCTCGGCGCGGCGCTCGCCCTGGTGGCGGGCGGCTTCTGGGCCATCTACATCCTGGCGGGGCGCCGCGCCGGCCAGGCCGCCGGCCGCCACGCCACCGCCGTCGGCATGATCGTGGCAACCGCCGTGGTCCTGCCGGTAGGCCTTGCGCATTCGGGGCTTGGCCTGTTCGCGCCGGCCATCCTGCCCACGGCCATAGCGGTCGGGGTCCTCTCCAGCGTCATCCCCTATACCCTGGAGATGTTCGCCCTGATGCGGACCCCGCCGCAGGTGTTCGGCACCCTGATGAGCATGGAGCCAGCCATCGGCGCCATCCTGGGCCTGTTCCTGCTGAACGAGCATCTGTCGCTGGTGCAGTGGCTGGCCATATTGGCGGTGATGGCGGCGGCCTTCGGCGTGGCGATCACGGCCCCCGCGCCGCCACAGGTGGAGGACATCAGCTAGGCCTTCGCCAGCGTCGCCAGCTTCTGCATCGTATTCCAGTTGCGCCCGGTGCCGATGGAGCCGAGGCAGCGTTCGATCACCCTGATGGTCATCTTCGACTCGCCGCTGCCGCGCGGATAGACGAGGTAGGCGGCGCGGTTCCAGGCCTCCACGTATTCGGGACCCTTGATCGCCGCCCGCAGCGCCTCAAGGCCAGCGGCCGTCACCTTGGCTTTCATCGGCATCACAATCAGGCGGCCGGGGTCCTTGGCTGCTTCGTCGGGAAAGGGGTTGTGGGCGATGATCGCGTCCCATTCGGCGACGTCTCGGACGAGGCAGTCGGCGAAGTAGCCGAAGGCCTGCTGGATCGCCTCTTCGAGCTTTTGTTCCAGAGCCGCTTCGGCCGGCGGCCCGCCCCGAAACACCAGGTTGCCGCTCTGCAGCAGGGTGCGGACGTCTTCCAGGCCGATGGCGGAGGCCATGGCGCGCAGATCGGCCATGGGCATACTGCGTCCGCCGACATTGACGGCGCGGAGGACTGCGATCCGGGAGGGTTCAGTCATTGCGCGCGGCGTATCGGTACGGCGCGGACATAGACCGAGTTGGTGATCGGCGGAGCGCGTTTGGGTTCTGCGGCCCTCGCCGCGGCTTCGGTCATGGCGCGGTCTTGGGCGAGTTCGGCGCGATGCGCCGCCTCCAGACCGATGCCGACCGCGATCAAGCCGATGACCGTAGCGATGACGGTGACCAGGGCGATCAGGTCGCGGCCCGTTGGCGGCCAGCGGCTGGCGATTGGCGCGGGAGCGTCGGGGGCGCTGCTCACTTCGCCCTCAGCTCCGGCGCCACATGCTCCATGCGGAAGCCCATCCCGACCACCCGCGCCGGGATCTGGCGCAGCAGCGGGATGGCGTTCAGCAGCAGGGCCGGCCAGGGCGGTTTGATCGGTCCCTTGGCGGCGAGAACGGGGGTCAGCATCCGGTTCTGGATGGCGACCTGGATCGCCTGCATGGTCTTCACCGGCCCCTCGCGCCGGGCCTGCACCGCAGCTAGCGGCGCGTCCGGGACCGGGCCGGCTTTCAGCGGGCCGGCCAGTGCATTGGCCGCCGCAATGGCATCCTGCACCGCCAGATTGATCCCGACCCCGCCGACCGGAGACATGGCGTGGGCGGCGTCGCCGATGCAAAGCAGACCGGGCTTCCACCACTGGTTCAGCCGATCGACGGTCACGGTCAGCAGCTTGACGTCGTCCCAGCCCTTAAGGGCGTCGATCCGGTCCGCGACAAGCGGCGCGGCCTCGATCAACCGCTGCTTGAAGGCGTCCAGGCCCGCTGCTTTGATGGCGTCGAAGCCACCCTTGGCGGTCACATAGGCGCATTGGAAATAGTCGCCGCGCTCGATCATGATCATGAAATGGCCGGCGCCCATTCGGCCCAGCGGAACATTGGCGTCGTCCGGCTTGCGGGGCAGTCGCATCCACAGCACGTCGATGGGCGATCCGAAGTCGATGCCCTTCAGGCCCGCCTTGTCCCGCAGCACCGAGGTGCGTCCATCAGCGGCGATCACCAGCTTGGCCTCGAACTCGAGATCGGCTCCCGGCCCCTTGGCCTTGACGCCGACGACGCGGCCGTCACGCTCGATCAGGTCGGTGGCTTCACAGCGCATGCGGACATCGAGATTGGGATAGGCCGTGCCGGCCTCCTTGAGGAAGTTGAGGAAATCCCACTGCGGCATGATGGCGACGAACTTGGCCTTGGTCGGCAGGCTTCTGAAGTCCGCCACCTGAACCGTGGTATCGCCGATCAGCGCGGATAGCTGGTGGAATTCGTTGTGCGGTCGCTTCAGGAAATCGTCCAGCAGGCCCAGCTCGCTCAGGGCCTCCATGGTCGAGGGGTGGACGGTGTCGCCGCGGAAGTCGCGGAAGAAATCCTCGTGCTTCTCCAGCACCGAGACCTTCAGCCCCGCCCTGGCGAGAATATAGCCGCACATCATCCCCGCCGGCCCGCCTCCGGCGATGCAGCAGTCGGTGACGATGGGTTCGGACATGCGCTGAGCCTAGCCGCGTCGCCCGATTGGCGAAAGCCGCATTCGGCTTGTTCGAGAGGCAAGTGGGACGAGAGAAGCGAAGCGCGTCCTTCGACGCGGCCCTTCGGGCCGGCTCAGGATGACGTGGTTTTGTGGGCTCTAAAATTCTACGTCATGCTGAGCCGCGCCCTCTTGGGCGCGTGTCGAAGCACGCACTCCTATTGTTCGTGCGAGCCTGAACCCCGATAGTCCAGGTTTGGCGCCAATGGTTCGCGCCGACTTCGGGGGCTCCATGAATCGTCGTTTCACCCTGTTCATCGTCGCGGCCATGGTGCTGGGCGTGGTTGTTGGCCTGGCCTGCAATGCGCTGCTGACGCCGCCCCAGATCAAGTCCACGGCCGCGGTGCTGGCCGTGGTGACCAACATCTTCTTGCGGCTGATCAAGATGATCATCGCGCCCCTGGTCTTCTCCACCCTGGTGGCCGGCATCGCCCATATGGAGGACGCCGCCGCCATCGGCCGGGTCGGAGCCAAGACCATGATCTGGTTCATCGGCTGCTCGCTGGTGTCGCTGGGCCTGGGCCTGATCCTGGTGAACCTGCTCCAGCCCGGGGCCGGCCTGGCGCTGAAGGCCGCGACGCAAGCGGGGTCAGCGGTGGCCGCTCAGGGCTTCGACCTTGAAGGCTTCATCGATCACATCGTGCCGACCTCGATCTTCAAGGCCATGGCGGACAACGAGATTCTGCAGATCGTGGTGTTCGCCTGCTTCGTCGGCACGGCGGTGGCCCAGCTCGACAACGGGGCGCCGCAGCTCATGGTCATGGTCGAGCAGGCCGCGTCCATCATGCTGAAGATCACCACCTATGTGATGAAGGTCGCACCGCTGGCGGTGTTCGCGGCCATAGCAGCGACGGTGGCGACCCAGGGCGCCGGGGTGCTGCTGACCTACGCCAAGTTCGTCGGCGGCTTCTATCTGGCGCTGCTGATCCTGTGGGCCATGCTGTTCGGGGTGGCAGCGGTGCTATTGCGAGGCCGATTGGGTCAGTTCATCGCCCATGTGCGCCAGCCGGCCATCATCGCCTTCTCCACCTCCACCTCCGAGGCGGCTTACCCCAAGCTGCTGGAGGGTCTGCAGAGCTTCGGCCTGCCGCGCCAGATCGTCAGCTTCGTGCTGCCCCTGGGCTATTCGTTCAACCTGACCGGCTCGATGATCTACTGCACCTTCGCGACCATTTTCATCGCCCAGGCCTATCACATCACCCTGAGCGCCGGTCAGCAGATCGGCATGCTGCTGTTGATGATGGTCACGTCCAAGGGGGTCGCGGGCGTGCCGCGCGCGGCCCTGGTGGTCATCCTCGCGGCCTTGCCGGTTTTCCACATTCCCGAGACCGGGATCTTGCTGGTGCTTGCCGTGGATCACCTGCTCGACATGGGCCGCAGTTGCACCAATGTGATCGGCAATTCGGTGGTGAGCGTGGCGGTGGCGGCCTGGGAGGGACGGCTGGCGGTTGAGGGGCCGGCGGCTGAAGCGCCCGCATAACCTGACCACCACTCAACCCCTCTCCCAGGCCTTGTGCCGGGGATCCATTGAACTCGAACGCTCGGGGTTTGTGATGGCCGTCCGGCCGGGGCGAGCCTGCACAGGTTCGCGCCCAATGGGCCCCCGCACAAGGCCGGCGATACGGTGTGTTTCAAGCTAACTGTTTCGGCTGCTCACAGCTTCCGCTTCTGCGCCAGCGCACAGACCGTCGCCGACCCGATGGGGCCGACCTCGTCGTAGAGGAAGCATTCCCCGATCGCGACGCCGTCGGTGGCGCCGTGGTTGACCACTTCGTAGCCGATCCACTCCGTCGCCGGCAGGCGGTGCAGATAGACCGTCACGTCGCTGTTGATATAGCCCAGCCCCTTGTCGCCGGCGTTGGCGAACGGGCTGGCGAAGTCGGCCGAGACGGCGACGCGGCTGAAGGGCGTGAGCGGCTCGCCGCCGACCAGTTCGCGCACCTCGGCCATCCAGGTGCGGCGCTGGCCCAGGGTTCCCATCGCTCCACTGATCGGCCGCATCGCCCACATGCCGCCCATGCCGCTGCGGCGATCTTCCGGCGGCGGGATGTCGGCGGGCTTGGGCGCGTCCCAGTTCGGCGGGGTCCAGACATTGCCCTCCGCGTTCACGGTCCGGCGCAGCAGCTGGCAGGTGGCCCTGGCCATGCTGACGCCGCCGCTGATGAATTCGGCGTCGACCACCTTGATGCGATAGCCCTCGCGCACGACCGTGGTCCTGACCTCGACCGGCGACATGTCCGGCAGCTTGTACATGTCTGCGGTCAGCCGGGCTGGGATGAAGTCGGCGTCGCCATGGCGCTGTTCGATGACATGCCCGAGCAGCCCGGCGATCACCCGCCCGTGCAGGGAGTTGGGATTCCAGGGGCCTCGCGCCACCGGATTGGGCTGATAGAGGTCGCCATCGCGCGTGAAGAAGGGCTCGTTCCCAGTCGTCGTCTCAGTCGTCATCGTTCAAAATCTCATGGCTCAGCTTTCAATGCGCCCGGGGGTAAAGGGCGCACGCGGGATGTCAAAGCCATTTGTGGTCAGGGTCGCCCAAGGACGGCCGCGCCCTAGCGGTACGGATCGGTCTTGGACAGGTAGCCGCGCACATAGTCGCCGACGCCGTCTTCCAGGCTGGTCATGGGGGCGTTGTAGCCGGCGGCGCGCAGGCGGCTCATGTCGGCTTCGGTGAAGTACTGGTACTGGCTACGCAGGCCCTCCGGCATGTCGTGGTATTCGATTTTCGGCTCGAACCCCGCCGCGCGGAAGGTGGCCTCGGCCAGGTCCTTGAACGAGCGCGCGGCGCCTGAACCCAGGTTGTAGACGCCATTCACGCCGGGGCTCTTGAGCAGCCAGGCGACGACATCGGCGACATCGCGCACATAGACGAAGTCGCGCAGCTGGCCGCCGTCGGCGTAGCCCTCCTGGTGGGACTTGAACAGCCGCACGGTCTCGTCCCCGGCGACCTGCGGCCAGATCTTGGCCACCACGGACTTCATGGCGTCCTTGTGCGCCTCGTTGGGGCCGTAGACGTTGAAGAACTTGAGGCCGACCCACTGCGGCGGCGCGGCGCCCCTCGCGGCCTGGCGGGCGGCATGGATGTCGAACAGCGCCTTGGACCAGCCATAGGCGTTCAGCGGGCGCAGGCAGAGCAGCGACTCGAGGTCGTCCTTGCCATCAAAGCCCAGGTCACCGTCGCCATAGGTCGCCGCCGACGACGCGTAGATCAGCCGGCGGCCATGTTGCGCGCACCAGTGAAACAGGTCCCGCGACAGGGTGAAGTTGGTGTGGACGATCTTGTCGGCGTCCGGTTCCATGGTCGAGGAGACCGCGCCCATGTGGACGACCGCGTCGAGACTGGCGGCGTTGCGGTTCAGCCAGTCGAACATCGCCTCCGGCGCCACGAAATCGCTGATCGGATGCTTGGCGAGGTTGCGCCACTTGCCGCTGGCCGCGTCGCGCAGCCGGTCGCAGGCGGCGACATCGTAGCTGCCGTCCTCAATCAGCTTGGCGACGATATTGGAGCCGATGAAGCCGGCGGCGCCGGTGACCAGGATCAGCCGGTTGCTCACGCCTTGCCCGCCATCTTCTTGATCGTCGCCGTGGTGGAGACGCCATCGACCAGACCGGCCAGCTTCACCTCGCCGCCGTAGCTCTGCACAAACTCGTGCCCGACCACCCCCTCGACCGTGTAGTCGGCGCCCTTGATCAGCACGTCCGGCCGGGCGACTTCGATCAGCGCGATGGGCGTATCCTCGTCGAACGAGACCACCAGGTCGACCGAGACCAGGCCGGCCAGGACCAGGGCGCGGGACTCCAGGTCGTTCACCGGCCTCCCCTCGCCCTTCAGCACCCGGATGGAGCGGTCACTGTTCAGCCCGACGATCAACCGGTCGCACCAGGAGCGGGCCTGTGAGAGGTAGGCCACATGACCGCGATGCAGAATGTCGAAACAGCCGTTGGTGAAGCCGACCTTCAACCCTTGCGCGCGCCAGCGGGCGATCTCGGCGGTCATCCGCTCGGGCGTCGCCACCTTGGCCTCGGCCGGCGCGAGATGGGCCGACAGTTCGGCCTCGATCAGTTCTTCCGGCGTGACCACGGCGGTCCCAGCCTTCTCGACCACGACGCCGGAGGCTAGCAGGGCCAACTCGACGGCCTGCTCGATCTCCGCGCCCACCGACAAGGCCAGGCCGAGCGCGGCCAGCGCGGTGTCTCCGGCGCCGGAGACGTCGAACACCTGACGCGGCACGCCGGGGAAGTGGCGCACGGCGCGTCCACGCACGGCGAGCGACATTCCCTTGGACGCGCGGGTGACCAGGATGGCGCGGCAGGCGCTGCTGGCCAGCGCCGCGGCGAGGGCGGCCTCGACCTCGGCGTCGGTTTCCGTGGGAAGGCCGGTGGCATGGGCCAACTCGGCGGCGTTGGGCTTGACCAGATCGGCCGCGCCATAGCGCTCGAAGCTGCGCGCCTTGGAATCGACAATCAGCGGCGCGCCGACGGTATGGGCCGCCGCCAGGCAGGCCTGGATCACCATGTCGGTGACCACCCCCTTGCCGTAGTCGGACACCAGGATGGCGCCGGCGTCGGCGGCGGCGTGGCCGATCAACTGGATCAGCTGTGTCTGGGTCTCCGAAGCCACGGCGCAGACGTCTTCCTGGTCCACGCGGAGCAGCTGTTGGCCGCCAGCGACAAAACGGGTTTTCAGCGAGGTGATGCGGCCGATCTGGGTCGCCAGATAGCCGTGCAGGCCTTCGATCTCGCCGATCATCTCCATCGCCTGGTGACCGACACGATCGTCGCCGACCACGCCGACGACCGCCACCGTTCCGCCAAGCGCGGCGATGTTGCGGGCCACATTGCCGACGCCGCCCAGCATCACCGACTGGGCGCGATGGGCGATCACCGGCACGGGCGCCTCGGCCGACAGCCGCGTGACTTCGCCCTCGACGAACTGATCCACCATCAGGTCGCCGACACAGACGGTCCGGCCGCCCTTCAGGCGACTGAGCAGGCTCTGGAGTTCGGATAGGTCCATGGGTCTCCGAAGGATCGCGCCTAGGCTGGCCGTGCGGCCAATAACGATCCGCCCTGTCTAGCCGGTGTCCGCCGGGGTGGTCAAAGCGTCAAGCCGCCTAGCTGGCGTCGTTCACCACCTCATGAATGGCCTTCAGCCGCTTCAACAGCCCCTCCGCCGCGCTCAGGGGCAGGCAGCTGGGGCCGTCGCAGAGGGCCTTGTCGGGATCGGGATGGAATTCGAGAAAGACGCCGTCCGCGCCGGCCGCGACCGCCGCCATGGCGATCACGGGCACGCCTTCGCGTCGGCCGCCCGCCGAGGCGCCATTGGTCAGCGGGTTGGCGCCGGGCAGTTGCACCGCGTGGGTCGCATCGATGGTCACCGGCACGCCAAGCCGCTTCATCTCGCCGATGCCGAGCATGTCCACGATCAGGTTGTGATAGCCGAACGAGACCCCGCGCTCGCACAGAATGGTCATGTCGGTGTTGGTCGCTTCCTTGATCTTGTCGAGGATGTTGCGCCCGTCGCCCGGAGCCAGGAACTGGCCCTTCTTGACCTGTAGCAGCCCACCCGCCCGGGCCGTGGCCTGCGCGGCGGCGGTCACAAGGTCGGTCTGTCGGCAAAGGAAGGCAGGAATTTGGACGATATCGGCCACCTCGGCCACCGGCTCGGCCTGGTCGATCTCATGCAGATCGGTGGCGATGGGAACATTAAGTTGGGCTTTGACTTCCGCTAACATCTTCAGGCCGTCCTTCAGGCCCGGCCCGCGATAGCTTTGCAGGGAGGATCGATTGGCTTTGTCGAAGCTCGCCTTGAATACGAACGGCAGGCCGAGCGCGCCGGTGATGGCCTTCAGCTGGCCGGCGACATGAAGCGCCAGATCGAGATCTTCCAGCACATTCAGGCCGGCGATGCAGGCCAGGGGTTGGCTGTCTCCGATCGACCAACCCCATTTTTTCAGCTGCAGCACGGCCATGAACTCATCCAGCTCCTTGAAATGAAATTGCGCGGAGCGCGAACGCCGAACGTGCGTCGCTCGTTGATCCGCCATCCCTCGCGGGCCGTAGAAGTGAGGCGCCCGGCAAGAACAGACAAGGGCCAACGGAGCTCAATATGAAGGTCGCCATCATCGGGGGAGGAATTTCAGGCCTGGGCTGCGCCTACGGACTGAAGGACCGCGCCGACGTCACCGTCTTTGAGCAGGATGATCGCCTCGGCGGTCACGCCAACACGGTGACGGTGGATTATGACGGCGTCGCGGTCGATGTGGACACCGGCTTCATCGTCTACAATGACCGCAACTACCCCAATCTGGTCGGCCTGTTCGAAAAGCTCGGCGTGGACAGTATCCAGACCGACATGAGTTTCGCCTTCGCCTGCCAAAACCTGCAGTGGTCGTCCAATTTTCCGCACGGGGTTTTCGCCCAGAAGCGGAACCTGTTCAGCCTGAAGTTCATGCGGATGCTGTCCGACATCCGCCGCTTCAATCAGGTGGCGATCGACGATCTGCACGCCGGGCGGCTCGGCGACCTGACTCTCGGGGGCTATCTGCGCCTGCGCGGTTTCGGCGAGGCCTTCGAGACCAACTACCTGCTGCCCATGGGGGCGGCCATCTGGTCCACCAGCCCGCACGGCATCCAGGAAGCGCCGGCCGAAAGCTTCATCCGCTTCTTCGCCAACCACAGCCTGTTGCAAATGGTCCAGCCCAAGTGGCGTACGGTCAAAGGCGGCAGCAAGGTCTATGTCGAAAGGATCGCGGCGCTGCTGGGCGAGCGGGTTCACGTCGCGCGCGGCGTGAAGTCCGTGCGACGCACGCTCGATGGCGTCGAGGTGACAGACGTCCATGGGCGGGTCGAACAGTTCGATCAGGTGGTGATGGCCTGCCACTCCGATCAGGCGACCCGCATGCTGACCGACGCCGACCGCGAGGAGGCTCTGTTTCTCGGCGCGATCCGCTATGGCCCCAACAAGGCCTATCTGCACCGCGACCCCTCGCTGATGCCGAGCCGCAAGGCCGCCTGGGGCAGTTGGAACTACAGCATCGGCCCGTCCGACGAAGACCTGGGCGGCGTGACCTATTGGATGAACGGCCTGCAGGCGATCGATCATCGCAAGCCGCTGTTCGTCAGCCTCAACCCCTCGGTCGAGCCGGATCCCGCCCTGACCTTCGGGGTGTTCGACTACGACCATCCCCAGTTCGACACTGCCTCGCTTGCCGCCCAGCGCCAGTTCCATCGGGTGCAGGGCCGCCGCGGCGTCTGGTTCGCCGGCGCCTGGCTCGGCTACGGTTTCCACGAGGACGGCCTTACCTCCGGCCTGCGGGTCGCCATGGCCCTGGGCGGCGAGGTTCCCTGGACCTTTGTCGATCATCGCATCCAGGGCGGACCGCTCAGCGCGCCCCGGACCGCGAGGGCGCCGCGCGAAGTCGCGGTGGCCTGATGCGACCGGCCTGCCTCTATGTGGGCCACACCACCCACAGCCGGCTGAGTCCCCGGCCGCACAGCTTCACCTATGGCGTCTTTCAAATCCTGATCGACATCGACCGGATCGATGAGGCTGTCTCGGGGCTGCGCTGCTTCGCCAAGGGCCGGTTCGGCATCTTCTCCTTCGCCGAGCGCGATCACGGTGATCGCACCGACACGCGGCTCAGATCCTGGGTCGAGGAGAAGCTTCGCCAGACGGGGATCACCGCCAGCGCCCACACCATTCGCCTGCTCTGCTTCCCCCGCGTCCTCGGCTTCGTCTTCAACCCCCTGTCGATCTTCTTTGTCCATGCGGCCGATGGACGGCTGGAAGCGGTGATCTACGAGGTCAACAACACGGTCGGCCAGAGCCACGCCTATGTCACGCCCGCGACCGGTGCGGCCAAGGAGCGGCAGGCGGCCCGCAAGCGCTTCTATGTCTCGCCCTTCTACAAGGTCGAAGGCGGCTATCGCTTCAAGCTGGCGGTCCCGGCCGAGACCTTCCACCTGGTGATCAACAAGCAGGTCGAGGGCGTGATCGACTTCACCGCCAGCCAGACCGCCGAGCGCCGCGAGCTCACGGACGCCGCCCTGCTGAAGCTCTTCTTCGCCATGCCCTTCATGACCCTGGGTGTGGTCGCCGCGATCCACCTCGAAGCCGTCAAACTCCTCCTCAAAGGCGCCCCTTTTGGCGCAAGTCCGCCTGGGCCCAAGACCAGCTTCAGCGCGGGGCGTGCAATTTCCGGTCTTTCATGGAACGATGATGACGCTGATACTCAACGGGGAGCGCGACATGAGCGAGATGGCTCAGGTTTCGACGTCCGACGCTCTGGCGAACGCGTGGTCTGACCTCAAGCGTGCGCCGGCGATGGTCCGCTCGGCTGTCAAGCTGGCGGCCCGGACCTGGTTTTTTGGCGGCATTACCTTCGTGCTGCCATCGGGCAAGGAGATCCCGATCCAGGGCGCCGAGCCGGGGCCGAACGCCAGGCTGATCATCCACAACTACAACTGCATGACGCGGGTGATGGCGGCGGGCGATATCGGGTTCGCGGAAGGCTATATGGCCGGCGAGTGGGACACCCCCGATCTGCCGGCGCTGCTGGAGTCCGCCAGCCTCAACTTCGACCGCATCCAGCAGCTCGGGGTCGGCAACCCGGTCATGCAGGTCGTCAACTTTATCGGCCATCTGCTGAGGCCGAACGACCGCGAGGGATCGCGCAAGAACATCCATGCCCACTACGACCTGGGCAACGCCTTCTATTCGCGCTGGCTCGACCCGACGATGACCTATTCCTCCGCTCACTTCGAGCGGTCGGATCAGCCCCTGGCCGAGGCCCAGACCCACAAATACGCCACGCTGGCGCGGTCCATGGATTTGGGTCCGAACAACCATGTCCTGGAGATCGGCTGCGGCTGGGGCGGCTTCGCCGAGTTCGCCGCCAAGGAGGTGGGCGCCAAGGTCACTGGCATCACCATCTCCACCGAACAATACGACTTCGCCCGCAAGCGGATGTTCGAGCAGGGCCTGGCGGAAAAGGCCGACATCCGCCTGATCGATTACCGCGACGTCGAGGGCGGCTTCGACCGGGTGGCCTCCATCGAGATGTTCGAGGCGGTGGGCGAGCGCTACTGGCCGACCTATTTCCAGAAGGTCCATGACGTGATGGCGCCCGGCGGCCGCGCCGGCCTGCAGATCATCACCATCAAGGACGAGCTGTTCGACCACTATCGCAGCCACGCCGACTTCATCCAGAAGTACGTCTTCCCGGGAGGCATGCTGGGCAGCGAGCAGCGCTTGCGGCAAGAAACCGACCGCGCCGGCCTGGCCTGGGGCGCGGTGACCCGGTTCGGCCACGACTATGCCGACACGCTTGCGCAATGGGCGGCCAACTTCCAGGCGGCCTGGGACGACATCCGCAAACTCGGTTTCGACGAGCGGTTCCGCCGGCTCTGGCATTTCTACCTGAGCTACTGTGAGGCGGGCTTCCGGTCGGAGCGCACCAACGTCATCCAACTCAGTCTCGCGAGGAGCTGACACCTATGAAGTTCGGGGGGATTTCTGTCTTGGGTCTGGCCATCCTGGCCGGATCGAGCGTCCAGGCGCGGGCCGCGCCGGCGCCCGCCCCGATCGTCTTCTTCGACATCGCTTCGAGCGATCTGGCGGGCGAGACCGCCTTCTACCGCGACGTCTTCAACTGGACCGTCGGCCCGGGCGGCATGGTCCAGGTTCCGGTGACGTCTCCCCTGCCCGGCAATCTGCGCGTCGAGGCGGCCGGTCACGGCGATGTAGCGGAGCGGGTGATCTACATCGGCGTGCCCGATGTGACGGCGACCCTGGCCAGTGTGGTGGCGCATGGCGGCAGCGTCGTCTTTCCGCGCATGGTCGTCCCGGGCGTGGTGATCACCGCCCTGTTCAAGGACCCGGCCGGCAATCGCATGGGCCTGGTGGAGATCAGCGGCGGCAAACCCATCGTGCCGCCCGCACATTAGGCGGGCTCTTGCACGCGTCGTCGCGCCGGGCTTATGCTGGCCGCGCCTTTCGAGAGGCTCACGGTCCGCGTAAAGGGCGAAGCCCACTCCAGCGCTGTCGGTTTCAACACCTGACTTCCCGCCCGAACGATGCGGACACCCGGGCGCTACGGAAGAAGGGTATTTTTATGTCTCCCAACCGCCTGGGCGATGGCGCGCGCGCTCTGCCCGACCATCCCAATCTCGAACATCTGAAGAATGAGGCGAAGGCTTGCCTTCGCGAACTGCGACAGGCCGAGCCTGCCGCCAAGCTAAGCCACGCACAGTTTCAGATCGCGCGCGCCTACGGGTTCGCGAGCTGGCGGGCGCTCAAAGCGAAGGTCGATCGCCTCAGTCAGGCCGCCAGCTCCGGCGCCTTCGCCAACCTGATCGGGCACTACAGGTACGATCCGGCCGTCATGACGAACACCACCCTCACGGTATCGACCGAGAAGGGCCGGCTCTACATCCAGCTGACCGGCCGTCTGCGGTTCGAGGTGTTCGACAAGGGCGAAGGTCGGTTCGCCATGGCCGGGCTGGACGGCTACTACACCTTTGAAGGCGCAGAGCCCTGGCCGGCGACGACGCTGGTGGCGCACGGGCGGCGCCACGCGGTGCGCGCCGAGCGCACAACCCTGGAAGAGGTCGCCAGATCGGACGCGCGGCGCGCGCAAGCATCGGCCGAACAGCAGGCGCCGAGAACCCAGATCACCGTGGGGGCCGCGACCCTTGAGCTCTATGTCGGCCATTACGCATCAACGGCCGGGGTATCGTTCGAAGTGACCCGCCAGGACGACCGGCTGTTCGTGCAGATCGTCGGCCAGCCGAAGATGGAAATCTATGCCGAGACGCCGGCGAAGTTCTTCTTGCGGATCACGCCGGTGCAGATGTCCTTCGTCGTCGATGGCGGGACCTGCACCGGGGCGATCATCCACGAGGAAGGCCGCGAACAGATATTGGCCCGCGTTTCCCAAGGTGAGGCCGATGACGGCGCGGCCGGCATCCGTGAACGGCTGGCCGAGCAGCAACAGCCGCGGACGGCGGTGACGATCGATCCAGCCAGGCTCGACGACTACGTCGGGGTCTATCAATTGACGTCCCGGGCCGTGATCACCGTCACGCGCGAAGCGGATCGGCTTTTCGTCGCCTTTGGCGCCCAGTCCGCGATGGCGGTCTTCCCGGAGTCCGACAACAAGTTCTTCTGGGAAAGCATCGCCTGCCAGATCAGCTTTGCGCGCGACCATCCGGGGCCGGCCGCCCAGGCGACGCTGCACCAGATGGGGCGGATCATTCCGATTGCACGGATCGCGGAAGAAGCGCCGCAGCGGCGACGTTCAGCCTAAGGAGGACCGGGCAGCCTGACTTGCGATCCGAGCGCGAGGGGCTTTCGCTTGCCCCTCGCGCCAGTTTTCGCATAGCGTCGCTGGGCTTTCGCCAGTCCGAGTTGCCGCACCTATGCCCTCCCCCAAAAGCGTCGTCGAAGCCATCGGCAACACCCCGCTGATCCGGCTGAACAGGGCCAGCGACGCGACGGGATGCGAGATCTGGGGCAAGGCTGAGTTCATGAATCCCGGCCAGTCGGTCAAGGACCGCGCGGCGCTCTACATCATCCGCGACGCCGAGCGGCGCGGCCTCCTGCGGCCCGGCGGCCTGATCGTCGAGGGCACGGCCGGCAACACCGGTATCGGCCTGGCCATGGTCGCCTCCGCCCTGGGATATCGCTGCGAGATCGTCATCCCGCGCACCCAGAGCCAGGAGAAGAAGGACGCCATCCGGCTGCTCGGCGCCAAGCTGGTGGAGGTGGACGCGGTCCCCTACTCCAACCCCGAGAACTACGTCCGCTACTCGGGCCGTCTGGCCGAGGAGCGAGCCGCCACCGAACCCAATGGCGCCATCTGGGCCAACCAGTTCGACAATGTCGCCAACCGCCAGGCGCACGTGGAGACCACGGCCCCGGAAATCTGGGAGCAGACCGAGGGCAAGGTCGACGGCTTCATCTGCGCCATCGGCAGCGGCGGCACCCTGGCCGGCGTCGCCATGGGACTGCGCGATCGCAAGCCGGACATCGCCATCGGCCTGGCCGACCCGATGGGCGCGTCGCTGTACAACTACTACGCCCACGGAGAATTGAAGGCCGAAGGCAGTTCGATCACCGAGGGCATCGGCCAGGGCCGGATCACCGCCAATATCGAAGGCCTGACGATCGACTATCCCTACCAAATCCCCGACGCCGAGGCCCTGGAGCAGGTGTTCGACCTGACCGAGCACGAGGGCCTGTGCCTGGGCGGCTCCAGCGGGATGAATGTCGCCGGCGCGATCCGCCTGGCCCGTGACCTGGGCCCAGGCAAGACCATCGTCACCGTGCTTTGCGACCACGGCTCCCGGTACATGAGCAAGCTGTTCAACCCGGCCTTCCTGCGCGAGCACGATCTGCCGACGCCCCATTGGATGTGATCAGGAAGTGGATGAGACCCGCATGACCGACGATCCCACCGTCTCCACCGACTGGCTGGCCGAGCATCTGGAAGACCCGTCGGTGATCATCATCGACGCCACCTGGTTCATGCCCGGCACGCCGCGAGACGCCCGCGCAGAGCACGCCGAACGGCACATCCCCGGCGCGGTCTTCTTCGATATCGACGAGATCTCCGACCACTCGAACCCGCTCCCGCACATGCTGGCCGAGCCGAAGGACTTCGCCGTCCACGCCCGCCGGCTGGGGGTGGAGCCGGACTCCAAGGTGGTGGTCTATGACGCCCAGGGCCTGTTCTCGGCCGCCCGGGTCTGGTGGAATTTCCGCGCCATGGGCCACGATGCGGTCTGGGTGCTGGATGGCGGCCTGCCGAAATGGATCGCCGAGGCTCATGCGCTGGAGACCGGCTGGCCCGAGCGGCCGCACGGGGAGTTCAAAGCCCATCCCAAGCCTGAACTGGTGAAGTCGCTGGATGAGGTCCGGGCCGCGCTTGAGACCGAAGCCGCGCAGGTGGTGGATGCCCGTCCCGCCGCGCGGTTCACCGGCGAGACCCCCGAGCCTAGAGCCGGCCTACGCTCCGGCCATATGCCGGGCGCCCTCAGCCTGCCGTCTTCAGCCGTGGTGCACGATGGCCGGCTGGCCGACAAGGCGGCGCTGGAGAAGATCTTCGCCGAGGCTGGCGTGACCCTCGGTGAGCCCGTGATCACCACCTGTGGCTCCGGCGTATCCGCCGCCATCCTGTCACTGGGATTGGCGCGGGTCGGCCAGTGGGACGCGCCGGTCTATGACGGCTCCTGGACCGAATGGGGCGGCCGCGCAGACACCCCGGTCGTCACCGGATGAGCAAAGACGACGGCAAGACTTCCGACGCGACGCGGATGATCCGCGCCGGTCATCTGGACGCGCCTCTGTTCACCACGGTCGGTCCGCCGATCCAGCGCGGCTCGACCGTGCTGTTCAAGGATGCGGCGCAGCTCTACGACCACAGCCTGACAACCTACGGCCGCGAGGGCCTGACCTCGCAGAACGCGCTCAAGGCCGCCCTGTGCGAGTTGGAAAGCGCCGTCGGTTGCCAGCTCTTCCCCTCCGGCGTCGCCTCCGTGACCGGCCCGCTGCTGGCCGTGCTCAAGGCCGGTGACCAGCTGCTGGTCTCGGACTGCGCCTACAATCCGACGCGCCGGTTCTGCGATCATGTGCTGAAGCGTTACGGCGTCGACGTGGCCTATTTCCCGCCTAGGTCCTCACCGGAAGAGATCATGGCGCTGGGCGGGCCGAACCTCACCGCCATTCTGATCGAGTCGCCCGGCTCCCTCACCTTCGAGATCACCGATGTCGCGGGCGTGGCGGCGTTGGCGCGGGCGCGAGGCGTCATTACCCTGGTGGACAATACCTGGGCCGCCGGCCTGCTGTTCAAGCCGCTGGAGCATGGGGCGGATATCAGCATCCAGGCCCTGACCAAATATGTCGGCGGCCACTCGGACGTCTTCATGGGCTCGGCCTGCGCCAGCTCGGTGGCGATGAAGCAGAAGCTGGACGAGGCGATGATGGACATCGGCTGGTCCGTCTCGCCGGACGACGCCTATCAGATGCTGCGCGGCCTGCGCACCTTGCCGACCCGGATCGCCAAGCATGGCGAGAACGGCTTGATCGTCGCCGAGTGGCTCTCGAAGCAGCCGCAGGTCGTCCAGGTGCTGCACCCTGCCCGCGCCGACCATCCCGACCACGCACTCTGGAAACGCGACTACAAGGGCGCCTGCGGATTGTTCGGGCTTGTGCTGGCGCCCGCGCCGGAAGCGGCGGTCAACGCCTTCCTCAACAGCCTGACGCTGTTTGGACTGGGTTTCTCCTGGGGCGGTTTCGAAAGCTTGGCGATCCCGTCGGACTCGCAACTCGGCAAGCGCAGACATCAGGCGAAGCTGCCCGGCCCGTTGGTGCGGATCCATATCGGGCTGGAAGATCCGGCCGATCTGATCGCGGATTTGACCCAAGGGTTGGCGGCCTTCGACGCCGCGCGGTGAGAGGGCGTTGGCCCGCCCGGCTGGATTCGAACCAGCAACCGTCCGCTTAGAAGGCGGGTGCTCTATCCGGTTGAGCTACGGGCGGAGACGCCGCTGCCCTAGTGAGTCCAGGACTGTTTGCGGTTGGAAGCGAAGTTGTCGGCGTAGGCCTTGATGACCCGCTTGACCTGCGGTGGCTCCATCACGCGGAAGGGGATGCCATGCGCCTGGGCATAGGCGACGGCTTCTTCCCGGCTCTCGAAGCTTAGGCTGACCTCGCCGTTCATGTCCTTCGACTGCGCCCAGCCCACCAGGGGATCGGGCAGACGCGCGGATTCCGGCTCGAAGTCCAGCCGCCAATCCTTGGTCTTGGCCTTGCCGGACTGCATGGCGGTTTTGGCGGGGCGGTAGATGCGCGCGACCAAATCGAATCTCCAAATTCAAGTCGGGCCAACGCTAGACTCTGCGGCGAGCAAAGTCAGCGAAGGCGGATGGTCGGGGCGAGAGGATTCGAACCTCCGACCCTCTGCTCCCAAAGCAGATGCGCTACCAGACTGCGCCACACCCCGAGACCATCGGACGGTGCGTCTCTTGCCACGTCGGGCGCCGCACCGCAACGCGGGCTCAGACCTTCTTGCGCCGACGCAGCTTGAAGATGCCCGACGCGCGGACGACGTCGTGGCCGCCGGAATGGATCCGAGCCTCGGCGAAGGCGAACTCCTGGGTCTCTCGCGTCACCCTCGCCTCGCCGAACACCCAGGCGCCGCGCTTGGCCGGCGCGAGATAGTCGATCGACAGGTGGATGGTGACGCCGCTGGAGCGGGTCGCCTTGCCCACCGAGGTGGCGAGCAGGCCATCGACGAAGGCGGACAGCATGCCGCCATGAGCGAAGCCCATCTGGTTGCAGTGGCGCGACAGCACAAAGAAGGCCTGTTCGGCCACGCCTTCGCTGTTTCGCTCGAAATAGGGTCCGTTGTGCAGTGAAAAGGGCCCGCGCACGGCTTGCAGAATGAAGCCTTCTGGCGGCGGGGGGACGAGGTCCTCATCCACTTCAGCCACCGGAGAAATCCGCCATCTGGCTGGTCTTCACCAGATGAATTTCAAACAGCTTCGGCCAGCGCTTGCCGGTCACGAACAGGCGGTCCGACTTCGCATCGTAGGCAATGCCGTTGAGTACGTCGTCCCGGTCGCCGCTCTGGTCGCTGGCTGGGAGCAATCCCGTCAGATCGACCACAGCATCGATGGCGCCGGTCTTTGGGTTGATGCGGACAATGTCGTTGGTCATCCAGACGTTGGCGAGAATCTCGCCCTTGACCCACTCCACCTCGTTGAGCCGCTGTACCGGCCGCCCGTCGAACGTCACCAGGATGCGGTGCGTTTCCTTCAGGCTCGTGGGATTCAGGAAGCGGATCGTCGCAGTCCCGTCGCTCATGATCAGCTCATGGTCGTTCCGGGTCAGCGCCCAGCCCTCGCCCGGATATTTGAATTTTCGCAAGGGCTTGAAGGTTGCGAGGTCATAGACAAAGCCGACCCCAGTCTGCCACGTCAGCTGGATCAGCTGACCCTTCCAGTCGACAACGCCCTCTCCGAACAGGTTAGCCGGGGTCAGGTCCCGCGACTGCACCACCTTGGCCGTGGCCAGCTCCTCCTTGCGGATCTGCGAGCGCGGATAGGGGCCTGTGCTCTCGTAGAGATAGCCGTTCAGATAGAACAGGCCTTCGGTGAAGGCGGTCCGATCGTGCGGATAGGTGTGGACGATCTGATAGCTGTAGACCGCAACCGCGGCGGAAGCCGGCGCCGCAAGCGACAGGCAGGCGAATATGGCCAAGATCGCCGCGAGCAAGGCGCGCGCCAGCATGGGCCATGAGGCCGCTGATGGATCGCACGGCTCAGCCATGCGGCAGCGAACTGGTTTCGACCTTGTCGCCCGGCTCAACGCCGAGGGCGTCAGCGCGTCCGCCAACGATCTCGATCACGGCAACCACCGCGCCATTCGACGGAATGGGCTCCAGCGACAGGGCGGGCGCCTTGCGCACGATGTTGAAGATGTGACCGTCGGCGCCCACGAACAGCATGTCCAGCGGCACGAGGGTGTTCTTCATCCAGAAGGCCACCGGCCTGGCCGGCTTGAACACAAACAGCATGGCGTGGTCACCCGGCACGCTCTTGCGGCACATCAGCCCGCGTTCCTGTTCGGCGGGCGTCAGGGCCAGCTCAGTCTTGAGTTTCACCGGGCCCTTTGCCGACAGAATGGTCATGGTCTCGGTCTTCAGCCGGTGCATGGACGGCAGCACGCCGCAGTCCTGGGCGCTCGCCGCCGTGCCGACGAGTCCAGCCGCGCAGGCGGCCAGGGCGCAGAGGACCGTCCGGGTGAACCGCAATTAAGCTACTCCAGAACGCTCTCAAGCGTCGGTTGCGATCTCCGCCACAACCAGGCCCTTGGGCCCTTCGGCGAACCGAACCATGACGTCCTCACCGGGTTGGAGATCTTCCAGCCCGCTGCGGCGCAGGGTTTCGATGTGGACGAATATATCGCCCGGTTCCCCGTCCCGCACAACAAAGCCGTAGCCCTTGGTGCGGTTAAACCATTTGACCTTGGCGTGCTCCAGCGGCCCGGGCGGCGACGAGGGCCGGCGCGGCGGCGGACGGTCGCGGAAACCCGAACTGGAGCCCCGCTGACTGTCGAAGTTGCTTCGGTGGCTATCGAAACCGTCGCGGCCCTGGCGGAAGCCGCCATCGCGCTCGAACGGACGGCTTGGCGGGCGCTCGGTGGGCGGCGCGGCGCAGGATTCGTCCAGCTCGTGGATTTCCGCCACCTGCCAGCCCTTGGGCCGCTTGATCACGCCGCAGACGATGGCCGAGCCTTCCGGCGCGTTTTCGCGGCCGAACTGGCGCAGGCTGGTGACATGCAGCAAGACGTCTTTAAGACTGGTCTGGCTAGGATCGTCGGGGACAATAAAGCCGTAGCCCTTGCCCGCGTCGAACCACTTCACGCGACCACTGATTTGTACCGACTCACCCCCGTCGTCGGCGTCGTCGTAACCGAAACTAGACATAGAGCCCCTCTTGCCCGTCCAAACGTGCAGAGGGACGGGTACGCGAGAATAACACTGTTCTCGCGGAACCGGAGGGTCAACGATTGATTCGCCTTATAGGCGACAAAATGTGCGTCATTCCGCCGCACCGTGGCAGTCCCTAGCGGAATCGAACCGCTCTTCCCAGAATGAAAATCTGGTGTCCTAACCGATAGACGAAGGGACCACGTCGGCGAAGGAAGCGCGATATATCCGCCTTCGCCGGAGGGTGCAAGACGTTGCGCGTGAAGGAATTCATCCGGCCATCCGCGGGTCGGCGGCGTCTTCGATTTCCAGCTCGACGCCGCTGCGCCCATTCCAGTCGTCCGGCTTGAGTTTACCGGCCACATGCAGAGCGCCGCCGGCCATCAGCCGCTTGCCGATCTCGGTCTCGCCGGCGCGCCAGGCGATGGCCTTGAGCCGCTTGCCCGAGGCGTCCGTCAGCTGACAGCGGATGTGGCCGCCCTTCATCGGCAAGATATTGTCCGGGCGGACATCCGCCAGGGCGAACAGGGGTTCGGGGTTGCCGGGGCCGAAGGGCTGCAGCCGTTGGAAGTCGTCGTAGAGCGCCCGGTCGGCGCCACCTGGGGTAATCAGGGCGTCGATCTCGACCCCGTCCAGCGCCGCCGCCTCGACGGTCTCCTGGGCCAAAGTCTCGCAAAGAAAGGCCCGCAGTTCCGGCACCGCGTCGGCGCGCATGGTCAGCCCCGCCGCCATGGCGTGGCCGCCGCCGGCCATCAGCAGCCCCTGCTCGAACGCCGCCTGGATCGCCCGACCGAGGTTGACCCCCGTCTGCGACCGGCCGGAGCCCTTGCCGATGCCGGCGATGGGGTCGATGCCAATGACGATGGTCGGCTTGCGGTAGCGCTCGCGCAGGCGGCCGGCGACGATGCCGATCACCCCGGGATGCCAGCCCTCGCCGGAGACGACCAGGATGGGCGCATCGGGGTCCTGGTTGGTCTGCATCTCGATGAAGCGGACAGCCTCGTCCTGGACGGCGGCCTCCACCTCCTTGCGCGAGGCGTTGAGGGCGTCGAGTTCGGCGGCCAGGCCCCTCGCCTCCTCCGGATCGTCGGTGGAGAGCAGGCGGGTTCCGAGATCCGAGCGGCCGATCCGGCCGCCGGCGTTAATGCGGGGGCCGAGGATGAAGCCGGCGTGGAAGACGCTCGCTGGGCCCTTGGACCCGGCGACCTCAAGCAGAGCCTTCAGGCCGGGATTGTTCCAGGCGGACATGACCTTCAGCCCCTGGGTCGCCAGGGCGCGATTGAAGCCGACCAGTTGGGTCACGTCGCAGACCGCGCCCATGGCCGCCAGATCGAGCCACTGACGGATGTCCGGCGCTTGCCGGTCCGCGAACAGGCCCCGGCGCCGCGCCTCGCGGTTCAGGGCCGCCAGCAGCACGAAGGTTACTCCGGCGGCGGCCAGCACTCCCTGCCCTGACCTGTCGCCGGGCCGGTTAGGATTGACCACGGCTTCGGCCGCCGGCGGGTCTTCGCGCATCAGGTGGTGGTCGATCACCACCACCTTCAGGCCAATCTCGGTGGCGGCATTGACGGCGTCGTAGGCCGCCGCGCCGCAGTCGACGGTGACGACCAGCTCGGCGCCCTCCGACCGCAGGCGCTCGAACGCGGCGCGGCTGGGGCCGTATCCCTCCGTCATGCGGTCGGGGACGTAGATGGCCAGTTCCTTGCCCATGGCCCGGAACCAGCGGATCAGCTGCGCGGCGCTGGAGGCGCCATCGACGTCATAGTCGGCGAAGACCACGATGTTCCGATCGGCCGCCAGCGCATCGAGCAACACCTCCACCGCCTTGTCCATGTCGGTGAAGCTGGACGGGTCGGGGAACAGCGCCTTCAGGGTCGGCTCAAGATAGTCCCGGGCCGTCTCCACCGTGATCCCACGGGCGGCGAGCGCCCTGGCCATAGGCTCGCTCATGTCGAGGCGCAGGGCGAGCTCCCGGGCCGTTAAGGCGTCCGCCGGCCGTTGGCGCCAGGCGCGGCCGCTCAGGGACCGCGAGACGCCAAGGAAGGACGGATCGCCGTAGCCGTCGGCCATATTACAGCGGCCGTTTCATCCGCACTTCGCGCACGGTGCGGCTCGCCGAATTCATCACCAGCGAGTGGGTGTGGACGAAGCCGTCCCGCTTCACCACGCCGTCCAGCAGCGCGCCGGAGGTGACGCCGGTGGCCGCGAAGATGGCGTCCGCGCGGACGATCTCATGCAGGGTGTATTTGCGATCGAAGTCCTTGATGCCGATCCGGGTCGCGCGCGCCTTTTCGTCGGCGTTGCGAAACACCAGCCGGCCCTGGAACTGGCCGCCGACGCACTTCAGCGCCGCGCAGGCCAGCACGCCCTCGGGAGCGCCGCCCTGGCCAATGTAGAGATCGACACCGGTGGACGGCTCGGCGGTATTCATGACGCCGGCCACGTCGCCGTCGGTGATCAGATAGACCTTGGCGCCGACACCGCGCACGGAGGCGATGATCTTCTCATGCCGGGGCCGGTCGAGCACGCAGACGGTGATGTCTTCCGGCTTCACGCCCTTGGCCTTGGCCAGCGCCTTGACGTTGTCGGCCGGGCTGGCGTCCAGGTCGATCACACCTTCCGGGAACCCCGGGCCGCAGGCGATCTTGTCCATGTAGGTGTCGGGGGCGTTGAGCATGCTGCCCTTGGGCGCCCAGGCCATCACGGCCAGGGCGTTGGCCATGGCCTTGGCCGTCAGGGTCGTGCCTTCCAGCGGGTCCAGGGCGATGTCGATGGCAGGGCCTTTGCCCGTGCCCACCTTCTCGCCGATAAACAGCATCGGCGCTTCGTCGCGTTCGCCCTCGCCGATGACGATCTCGCCATCGATGTTGAGCGTATTCAGCGCCGTGCGCATGCCATCGACGGCGGCCTGGTCGGCGGCCTTTTCGTCGCCCTTGCCGACGAGCAGCCAGGCGGCGATCGCGGCGGCTTCCGTAACGCGGACCGCTTCCAGCACCAGGCTGCGATCCAGATCTGTCGAACTCATTCAGGCTCTCCTGCCCTATTGGTCTTATTATCGAGGGATTCTCATATGCGCGCGATGCGCAGCATTCGCGGCTGTTCAAGCACGACGGGAAGCCGGGCGATACGCCCAACCGCTTCCGTGAGGGAAGACTCAGGCGTCGCGTGAGTGATGAGCACGATCGGCACCCCGCCTGCATCTTCCACGGGCTTTTGCAGGAAGCTCTCGATGGAGACGCCGACTTCGGCCAGGGTTTCGGAGACCGCCGCGATCACGCCGGGCTCGTCTTTGACCAGAAGGCGCAGGTAGGCCTTGCCCACCGAATGGGCCGCATCGACGCCGCTGAAGGGCACAAGGCCCGCCGCCGGCGATTGGAACACCGGGCGCACCGCGCCGGTCATGATGTCGGCGATATCCGCCGCCACCGCCGCCGCTGTCGGGCCTTCGCCCGCGCCGGGGCCTTGGATGAAGATGCGGCCGATCCGCGTGCCTTCGATGAAGAGGGCGTTGAGCGAGCCCTTGGTCTCCGCCAGCGGATGGCCGAGCGGCGCGAGCGAGGGGTGCACGCGCACCGACACGCCGCCATCGGCGATGGAGGCCGAGGCGACCAGGCGGATGCGGTAGCCGAGGTCGCGGGCGAGCTTGATATCCAGCAGTTCGACCTGCTCGATGCCCTCGATCTCCGCCGCTGCGAAGTTGGGGGCCTTGTTGAAGGCCAGGGCCGCCAGGATGGTGATCTTGTGCGCGGCGTCGAAGCCGCCGACGTCCGTGGTCGGGTCAGCTTCGGCATAACCAAGCTGCTGGGCCTCGCGGAGCACCTCGGCGAAGGGACGCGAGGCGGCCTCCATCTCGGTGAGGATGTAGTTGCAGGTTCCGTTGAGGATGCCGGCCACCCCCTTGACGTCGTCGCCGACCATCGCCTCGCGCAGCATCTTTACCGCCGGCGTTCCGCCCATCACCGCCGCCTCAAACAGCAGCGGCGCGCCCTTGGCTTCGGCCAGGATCGCCAACGCCGCGCCATGAGTAGCGATCAGGGCCTTGTTGGCGGTGACGACCGGCTTGCCCAGCGCCAGCGCCGCCTCGACCGCCGCTTTGGCCGGACCCTCCGCGCCGCCGATCAACTCAACGAAGACTTCCACATCGGGATCCTTGGCCAGAGCCACCGGATCGTCGAACCAACGAAACGCCGAGACGTCGAAGCCGCGATTGGCCTTGGCGGAGCGGGCGCAGACGGCGACGATCTCGGTCCGGTCGCCGGCCGGCGCGAAGTCTGGCCGTTCAGCCAAGAACTTCACCAGTCCGCCGCCCACCGTGCCGAGGCCGGCGACGCCGATGCGCCAGGTCTTGCCCACCATAAACCTACTCCGCCCCCTACTCAGCCCGCGCCGGTTCGCGGGCGCGGCTGAGGATCTGCCCTGACTGGGACAGGAACTTCTTCACATTGCGCGCGGCTTGCCGGATGCGGTGCTCGTTCTCCACCAGGCCGATCCGCACATAGCCCTCGCCGTGTTCGCCGAAGGCCACGCCGGGAGAGACGGCGACACCGGCCTCCTCGATCAGCAGTTTGGCGAACAGCATCGAGCCGGCTTCGCGGAACTGTTCGGGGATCGGCGCCCAGGCGAACATGGAGGCCGGCGGCGCGGGAATGTCCCACCCCGCCCGCTGCATCGAGCTGACCAGCACGTCGCGGCGGGACTTATAGATTGCCCTGATCTCATCGACGCAATCCTGCGGCCCGTTCAGCGCCGCGGTGGCCGCCACCTGGATCGGGGTGAAGGCGCCGTAGTCGAGGTAGGATTTCACCCGGGCCAGGGCCGCGCACATGCGGGCGTTGCCCACCACCATGCCGACCCGCCAGCCGGCCATGGCGTAGGTCTTGGACAGGGAATTGACCTCGACCGCGATGTCTTTCGCGCCGTCCACCTGCAGGATCGACGGGGGCGGGTTGTCGTCGAAATAGATTTCCGAATAGGCGATGTCCGACAGCACCAACATGTCGTGCTTCTTCGCCAGCGCGACCACGTCCTTGTAGAAATCCAGGTCCACCGACTGGGCCATCGGGTTGGACGGATAGCTGACGATCAGCACGCTGGGCGGCGGGGCGGAGTTGCGCACCGCCCGGCTGATGCCGGACAGGTATTCTTCCGGTGTCAGGGCCGGCACATGGCGGATCACCCCGCCGGCGATGATGAAGCCGTAGGCGTGGATCGGATAGGCAGGGTTGGGGCAGATGATGACGTCGCCCGGCGCGGTGAGGGCCTGGGCCAGGTTGGCGAAGCCCTCCTTGGAGCCCAGGGTGGCGATCACCTCGGTGTCCGGGTTCAACTTCACGCCGAAGCGGCGGTCATAGTAGCCGGCCATGGCCTTGCGCAGGCCGTGGATGCCCTTGGAGGCGGAATAGCGGCCCGACTTGGGATCGCGGGCGGTTTCGACCAGCTTATCGACGATGTGCTTGGGGGTCGGCATGTCCGGATTGCCCATGCCGAAGTCGATGATATCGACCCCTTCGGCGCGGAGCCGGGCCTTGATGCGATTGACCTCCTCGAACACGTAGGGCGGGAGGCGGCGGATGCGGTGGAATTCTGGAGTCATGGCCAAGGCCCCGTCATTGGGGCCGCTTTCGGAAAATATGTGGGCGGGCGCATGGATAGCGCCCAGCGGGCGCCCGATCCAGCGAGCGGAGTATGAAATTTCGCCCCCGGCGGCTACTTCGGCGCCGGAGGCGGCGTAGCTCGCGCGGCCGTCTGGGCGGCGAACGCCTCCGCCTGGGCGCGGGCGTCGGCCGGCGCTTGTTGAGAAAGCTGCGGCAGCACGCGGGCGTGGGTGTTGGCCGCCCAGGTCTCGGTGCCACTCAGGGTGAAGGGAATGGCCGCCGCCTCGGCCTCCGTCTGGCGCTTCAGCGTGGTTTCATCCATCACCGCGGCCTTCCAGGCCGGCGCGCTGCGGACGTCGGTCGGCATAGCCGGGATGTCCTGGAACTTCGGGATACTGCCCGGGCTGGCGGACGCCGCTCGCACCTCGGCAGCCACCGGCGAGGCGGGATCGACGCCGCCGAGCGCGAACGGGTTCTTGCCCGGCGTCATACAGCCGCTCACGAGGACGGCCAGAGCCATGCCCGCCGCAAGGCGTAGCCGGAGGTTCGACAGGACTGGGTGGGCAGGCGCCAAGAGATGAAAGCTCGCCATTCAAATCAATCTCCGTCTTATGCGATGATAGGAGTCAACAAAAGGGCGCGATTGGTGTTCGACTAACCAGACACGGCCCAAACGGGAGAGAAGATCATGAGCGGCGACCAGGCGGCCCCTCCCCCCAAGCAGCGGAGGAAGGCCGACAAGGCCAAGGCCGCCCCAGAGGCGAAGAAGAAGGCCAAGGCCAAAGCCGCCTCAGCACCTAAGCCAACGCCGCAACCCGAGCCCGCCGCCGAAACTGCACGTCGGCCGGACGCGTCGGCTGGCCCCTCGCCCGCCAACCCCTTCGCCGGCCTGAGCGCCCTTTCCGGGGCCCAGCGCGAGACGTTGGAGAAGCTGTCCGTGAACCTGGCCCGCGCGGCCATCACCGCCCAGGGCGCCCTGGCCGAAGCCGCCTTGCGCCAGGCCGACCGGCCGGCCGCGCTTTCCCCCGATCCCTTCCACGTCGGCCCGGCGATGACCGAGGTGATGAGCCGGCTCGTGGCCCAGCCGGACCGCATGATGAGGGCCCAGGCCGACCTGTTCAGCCGCTACATGGACCTGTGGCAGGCCACCACCAAGCGCATGAGCGGCGAGACCCCCGAGGCCGTGGTTTCTCCCGCCAAGGGCGACAAGCGCTTCAACGACCCGGCCTGGTCGGACACCCCCATGTTCGACGTCATGAAGCAGTCCTACCTTCTGACCGCCAACTGGCTGAACGATCTGGTCGGCGAGGTCGAGGGGGTCGAGCCGCTGACCAAGCGGCGGGTCGAGTTCTTCATGAAGATGCTCACCGACGCCTTCTCGCCGTCCAACTTCCTGCTCTCGAACCCAGAGGCCCTGCGGGCGATCACCGAGAGCAATGGCGAGAGCCTGCTGAAGGGGATGGAGAATTTCGCCGCCGATCTGGAGCGGGGCGCGGGCCAGCTGTCGATCAGCCAGACCGACTCCGCGCCATTCAAGGTGGGCGAGAACCTGGCCACCGCGCCAGGCAAGGTAGTGTTCCAGAACGAGCTGATCCAGCTCTTACAATTCTCGCCCACGACCGAGCAAGTGCACGAGATACCGCTGCTGATCTTCCCGCCCTGGATCAATAAATTCTACATCCTGGACCTGCGGGTGGAGAACTCGATGATCCGCTGGCTTACCGGCCAGGGCTTCACCGTCTTCGTCACCTCCTGGGTCAATCCGGACACCCGGCTCGCGGCCAAGACCTTCGAGGACTACATGATCGACGGGATCTATGCCGCCAGCCAGGCGGTGATGACCCAGTGCGGCGTCGAGACGGTGAACACCGTCGGCTACTGCATCGGCGGCACCATGCTGTCCTGCGCCCTCGCCTATATGGCCGCCACCGGGGACAAGCGGATCGGATCGGCCACCTTCTTCGCCGCCCAGCAGGACTTTTCCGAAGCCGGCGACCTGTTGCTATTCACCGATGAGAACTGGATCGGCGATGTCGAGAAGCAGATGGACGCAGAGGGCGGGATTCTATCCGGCAAGGCGATGGCGGACACCTTCAACGCCCTGCGCGCGAACGACCTGATCTGGTCCTTCTTCGTCAACAACTACCTGATCGGCAAAGAGCCCAAGCCGTTCGATCTGTTGTTCTGGAACGGCGACCAGACCCGAATGCCGAAGACGCTGCACCTGTTTTATCTGCGCGAATTCTACAAGGAAAACAAACTGGCGCTAAAGAAGCTGGTGATCGGCGGCGAGACGCTGGACCTCTCCAAGGTCAAGATCCCGATCTACGTCCAGTCAAGCAAGGAAGACCACATCGCGCCGCTGAAGTCAGTCTATCGCGGCGCCAAGCTATTCGGTGGACCGGTGCGCTTCACCATGGCCGGCTCTGGTCACATCGCAGGGGTGATCAATGCGCCGGTGGCGAAGAAATACCAGCATTGGACCAACGACGCCCTGCCCGACACCCTCGATGACTGGGTCGCCGGTGCGGTGGAACACCCCGGCTCCTGGTGGCCCAACTGGGCCGAGTGGCTGGCCGAGCGCTCGGGCAAGATGATCCCGGCCCGCGACCCGGCCAAGGGTCCGCTGAAGCCGCTGGAGGATGCGCCGGGGAGCTTTGTGAAGGTGCGGTCCTAGGGCTCCGCCCCTGATCTTCAAGGTGGTGGCTTCTCACCAGACCCGGACGCGCTGGCTGGGCGGGAGATAGAGCTTATCTCCGGGCCTAACGCCGAACGCGGCGTACCAGGCGTCCACATTGCGCACGACGTCGCTACGGTATTCCCCCGGAGGATGGATGTCGGTCATGACCTGCTGGCGTAGCGCCGCCTCGGTCTGCACTTTGCGCCAGCGCCGGGCGTAGGCCAGGAAGAAGCGCTGATCGCCGGTTAGCCCATCCTTGATCGCGTCCGGCCTGCCGTGAAGGGAAAGATGGTAGGCGTCATAGGCCAACTGCACGCCGGTAAGGTCGGCGATACTCTCCCCTACCATCTGCTTGCCGTTCAAGCACAGACCAGGCCTGGGGCAGTAGCCACTAAGCTGGGCGGCCATCCGCGCCTCTACCGTGCGGTACCGCACGGTGTCTTCCGCCGTCCACCACTTCGCCAGGCGCCCCCCGTCGTCGTACAGATTGCCGAGCACATCGAAGCTGTGGCTGATTTCATGGGCCGCGGCGGCGCCGGCCGATCCGTAGTTGGCGGCGGCGTCACCGGCGGCGTCGAAATAGGGCGGCTGCAGCAAGGCTGCGGAGAAGTCCGTGGCGTTGGGACTGAAGATGATCACCGCGCCGAACACCTGGGGCAGCATGGCCCATTCGGCGGGATCGACCGGCTGGGCGAGCTTGCCGAGGTTTCGCTCGTACTCGAACCGCTCCGCGCGGCGCAGGTTACCCACGGGGTCGCCGGGCGTGACATCAAGCTTGGCATAGTCAATCCAGGCGTCCGGATATCCCATGCCGATCTTGAGCGCCGCTAGTTTGGCCAGCGCCTTCTGTCGGGTCGCCGGCGACATCCAGGTCATGGCGGCCAGCCGTCTGCGATAGGCGGTCCGGATGTTCTCCGTCATGGCGACGGCCGCCGCCTTGTCCTGAGGCGAAGAGTACCGCTCTACGTAGAGTTTGCCGACCGCATCGCCGAGCGCGGCGTTGACGGCGGCGACCGCTTGCGCCTCGCGATCGGCCGCCTGGCCCCCAAAGGCCCTGGGCAGCGCCACGGCGTTGTGAGCCAGGAGATGGAAGGTCAGATAGTCTTTCCACACGTCAATCGGCTGTTCAGCGACGAGGGCGGACAGGCCGGTGACCGCTGTAGGCTGCCAGACGACAAATTCGCCCTGCTGACCCAAACCAGCGGCCTCGAAATAGGCGCGCCAGACAATGCCTTTGGCCTTTGTGTCGAAATCGGCCCTGGACCAGCTGTTGTCGGTCTTGGCGACATCGTCGAGATCGGAGCGGGGGCGGTGAGCTTTCGCGATAGCAATTTCCAGCGCGAGGACTCTCGTGGCGCGGGCCTCGGCGTCGGCCATGCCGACCAACTTCAGAACTTCGGCGATATGGACCCTGTACGCGTCCCTGCCCTTCGCCTTGTCGGGGGACGGGTCGAGATAGTCATCGCGATCCTGCAGCCCGAGCCCGCCCTGCACCAGATGGGGCGCGTAGTGATCCGCGTCGTGGAACGGTTGATGGATCCAGACGCCGAGGATGTTGTCCGGCTGTGTATCGCTGCCGTCGTCCAGTCTCAGGGTCGTTCCGAGATAGGCCGACAGCGCCTCCCGATCGGTTATCGAGGCGATGGAGGCAAGCTGGTCGGCGAGTGGCGCCAGCCCTCGCGCCTCGATGCCCGCTGTATCCATCAAGCTGGCGTAATAGTCGCCGATCTTCTGCCCCGCGCCCGCGGGCGTGTCATGGGCTGAAGCCGTCTGGGCCGCGTTCTGGATCAGGTCGCGGACGCGACGGTCGGCCAGGTCCTTCAACATCGATCCATCGCCGAAGCTCGACCGGCCCGCCGGCAGTGGGGTCGCGTCAAGCCAGGGTCCGTCGGCGAAGCGGTAGAAATCGTCTCCCGCCCTTACCGAGCCATCGACGCCCTTGAGGTTGGCGGCGGAGTTCGGCGGCGCCCCAAAGGCCCTGGGCGGCTGAGCGGCCGCGCCGGCCACGACCAGCGCGGCGAGGCCGGCCGTGAATTTGCCGGCCAGGCTCGCGCTGAACTGTCCGCGGCTAACCTTGCGCATAGGATGCTCCTCGACCTGCGCCAGACCATCCCAGACGGCCCAGCGCGTCGATCACCTCGTGGCTATCGACGATCTCGGCGAACTCACTCTGAAGGTCGCTGAGCGCGGCGTTGTGAACCTCCTGGGCGGGGCGGATTTTTCCATCCAGGCCGGCCCGTTCGAAGGCGGCCGTGGCGTCCTCGACAACGAAGGTTTCGAAACCGAGATTGCCGGCCATGCGGGCGGTGGTCGAAATACAGTGGTTGGTGGTCAGGCCGACGATGACCAGGGTCTCGATGCCAGAACGCCGTAGGTCGGGTCTAAGGCCGGTGCCGATGAAAGCGCTGTTGACGCGTTTGCGGTAGACCGCCTCGTCGCCAAGGGGCGTCGCCTCTGGCTTGGGCGCGTTTCCCGGCGTCCCTGGTCGCATCCGGCCCGAAGAGCCGGGCGAGTCGTGATGGACGTGGATGATCGGCGCGCCAACGTCGCGCCAGGCGCCGATCAGCGCCTCGACACGGGCCTCCATAGTCGGATTGTTCCTGGCCCCCCAGGCGGGGTCGTTAAAGCCAAGCTGCATGTCCACTACTAGGAGGGCGGCGTTTCGACCATGCGCGTGCAACACCGACCTCTCCTTAGGCTGGCGATGACCTTGCGCGCTAGCGGGAGGCGGGCCAAAACGTCGATAGAGGCATCGGAAAAGCCGATGGGGCGCCATGATCAGAGACCTGGAAGTCCGCCACTGCCGCATCCTGATCGCGGTTCACGATCACGGCGGCGTCGCCGCGGCCGCCGTGGCCCTCGGACTTGCGCAATCGACCGTCTCGGAGGGACTGCTCTCGCTGGAAAGGGTCATCGGAGTTCCGGTCATTGTCCGCCGCCCCGGCCGTGAGGCGCTGCTGACGTCGGCCGCCGAAGCCCTGCTCCCGAACGCCCGGACCCTGGTTCGAGCGTCGGAGACAGCCTTGGCCGCCACCTTGCAGAGCGGGCGCGGCCTCATTCGGCTCGGCGCTGTAGAATCGATCAGCTCGTTTCTTCTGCCCGCACCGCTAGGCGTCTTTCGATCACGCTGGCCCGGTGTCGAGGTGCGGGTCGCCATCGGCCTGTGCGACGAACTGCGAAAACGCGTCGGGCGGGGCGAGCTTGACGCCGCGCTCACCATCGAGGGCGCATCGTCGGCGCAGGTCGATACGGGAGAGAGCCGGGTCTTGTCGTCGGCATGGCTTTGCCTGGTGGTTTCACCCCGCAATGCGCTCGCGGCGGGGCCAAGCGAGAAGGAAGGCCTGAGGGCGAAGACGTTTCTGCTCACCGATCACGAAGGCGCCTTCAACCCGCTCATGCGGGCCTGGCTTGGAGGGGCGGCCCACGGCGCGAAGATCGAGTCCGCTGGCAGTATCGATGGCGTGAAGCGGGCGGTCCAAAGCAGCGATGCGATCGGGGTTTTGCCAGCCTATGCCGCCGCCGATGAGCTTTCGTCGGGTTCGCTGGTTGAATTGAAAACAACCGACCCCCTGCCCGCTATCGCGCTTCTGCTGACGACATCGGCGCCGCCTTCGCAGGCCCCACCGCTGCACGACCTTATCGAGCAGATCAGCGGACATTGTCGCGCCGGCGGCGCCGGACCCCAGCGACCTTCGCGCTAGGAACCGGCCCGAAACGTTAACGTTCTCTCCGTGGACTGTTCAACCACGCGAGGCGCCCGGGCAGATCTGTCCGCCGCGCCCAGGAGAGAGCAAAATGCCCTTCGCCCGTTTGTCCCTGTCGGCTATCGCCGTAGCCGGCCTTTCGGCGGCCTTCGCCGGTACGCCGGCCCAGGCCCAGTACGCCGACGATCCGCCCTATGGCTATGACCACCCCGCCCCAGGTTATTATCCGCCGCCCGCGCCCGCCTACGCGCCGCCGCCGGCCTATGACGACCGCGAAACCTCGGTCGGCGATGTGATCATCGTTGCGCCACGCCGCCGCGCCGAACGCGATCCGGCCACCGGCGCGCCGATCGAGCGCGTGTACGCTTCCCGCCGGGTTCGCTACGACGACCTGGATCTCACCACGGACTGGGGTGTCCACACCCTGCACGCCCGCGTCGTGCGCGCCGCCGAGACCGCCTGCAACTATCTCGACCGCCGCTACGACACCCTGGACCAGGGCGACCGGAGTTGCGTCGATGACGCAGTGCGCGACGCCATGAGGCAGGCGCCGATCGGCGAGTCGGTCGATGCCGCCTATGAAGGCCCGTAGCTGGGGCCCGCAGATCAGGCCGGAATGAACTTCAGCGCCACGCCGTTGTTGCAGTAGCGCAGTCCGGTCGGCTTCGGCCCATCGTCGAAAACGTGGCCCTGGTGGCCAAGGCAGCGGGCGCAGTGATATTCGGTCCGCTCCTCCAGCAGCGCATGGTCGGACTTCCTGCCCAGGTTGGCGTCGATGGCGGTGAAGAAGCTCGGCCAGCCGGTGCCGGAGTCGAACTTCCAGTCCGACTTGAACAGCGGCAGGCCGCAGCCGAGGCAGGCGAAGGTCCCGCGCCGGTGCTCATTGAGCAGGCTCGAGGTGTAGGGGCGTTCGGTGCCTTCGTGGCGCAGGACGTCATACGACTCCTCAGAGAGCATGTGCTTCCATTGGTCGTCGCTGAGGCGGCGCTGCGGCGCGTTGGCGAAAGCTCGCTCGTCCGCCAACGCTGGGCTGGCGGCGACGAGGCCAAGGGCGGCGCCAGCAAGCAAGATGGCGCGGCGGTGGGGCGTGGGGGCGGCTTGGGTCATGCCCCTAGTACGCACCACTCCCGGCATTCGTTTCAAGCCTTCTTCAGAGGCCCGCGTTTTCCGGCAGGCCCAGCATCAGGTTGAGGTTTTGCACCGCGGCTCCCGAGGCGCCCTTGCCGAGATTGTCCAGCAGGGCCACGAGCCTGGCCTGGCCGTGCTTGGCGTTCCCGAACACGAACAGCTTCATGCGGTTGGTCCCGTTCAGGCCTTCAGGATCGAGCGTCTTGACGCCAGCGGCCTCGTCCAGGCTCGCGACCTCGACAAACGCCTGGCCGGCGTAGGCGTCCGCCAGTGCGGCCCCCACCTGTTCCAGCGTGGCTGAGCCGGGCATGGCGGCGAGCGGCAGCGGGACCTCGACGATCATACCCTTGTAGTAGCGGCCGACCGTCGGCGAGAAGATCGGCCGGTGCTTCAGGCCGATCTGGGCGACCATCTCAGGGATATGTTTGTGCTCAAGGCCCATCGCGTAGCTGCGGTAAGCGGCCGTGGTGTAAGTCGGGTCGGCCTCGTTCTCGAACTCGGCGATCATCGCCTTGCCGCCGCCGGAATAGCCCGAGACGCCGTGGACTGAGATCGGCCAGGCAGCCGGCACAAGGCCCTCGCGCACCAGAGGCTTCAGCAGGGCGATGGCGCCGGTGGGCCAGCAGCCTGGATTGGCGACCCGGGTCGCGGCGGCGATGGCCGCGCGGCGGCCGGCTTCGGCTTCAGGAAAGCCGAACACCCAGTCCGGCGCGACGCGGTGCGCGGTCGAGGCGTCGATCACCTTCACCGCCGGGTTCGTAATCAGGCTCACCGCCTCGCGCGCCGCGGCGTCCGGCAGGCAGAGGATCACCAGGTCCGCGCCATTAAGCAGATCGGCGCGCGCGGCTGCGTCTTTGCGCAGCGCCGGGTCGATCGACACGAGCTCGATGTCGCGGCGATCCTTCAGCCGGGCATGAATCTGCAGTCCGGTCGTGCCGGCTTCGCCGTCGATGAATACCTTGGCGGTCATGATCGCTTCCCCAGCTTAGGAAGAATGGGCCCATAACAAAAAAGCGCTCCGGTTGCCCGAAGCGCTCTTTGACGTCGCGTTGTAACGAACGCGGCTAGCGCTTCGAGAACTGGAAGCTCCGGCGGGCCTTGGCCTTGCCGTACTTCTTACGCTCAACGACGCGGCTGTCGCGGGTCAGGAAGCCGTGCGGCTTCAGGACGGCGCGCAGGCCGGGCTCATAATAGGTCAGCGCCTTGGACAGGCCGTGGCGCACCGCGCCGGCCTGTCCGGACAGACCGGAGCCTTGAACGGTAACGACCACGTCGAACTGGCCTTCGCGGCCAGCCACTTGCAGCGGCTGGGCGATCATCATGCGCAGCACGGGGCGAGCGAAGTAGATTTCCTGATCGCGGCCGTTGACCGTGATCACGCCCTTGCCCGGCTTGATCCAGACGCGGGCGATGGCGTTCTTACGCTTGCCGGTGGCATAGGCGCGGCCTTGGGCGTCGATTTGCTGTTCGCGCACAATGGCTTCGGCGCCGGGGTTGGAAGACAGGCTCTGCAGAGCCTCGAGACCTTCGGCCATACTCAGACGCTCCGGACGTTCTTGGTGTTCATCGCCTTGAAGTCGATGACTTCCGGGCTCTGAGCTTGATGGGTGTGTTCGGCGCTGTTGAAGATGCGCAGATGGGTCATCTGGGCGCGGGCCAGCGGGCTTTCCTTCGGCAGCATGCGCTCAACGGCCTTTTCCAGGACGCGCTCGGGGAAGCGGCCTTCCAGGATCTTGCCGGCGGTGCGTTCCTTCACGCCGCCCGGGTAACCGGTGTGGTGGTAGTAGATCTTCTTCTCGAGCTTGCGGCCGGTGAACTTCACCTTGTCGGCGTTGATCACGACGACATAGTCGCCGCAATCGACGTTCGGGGTGTAGTCCGGGCGGTGCTTGCCGCGCAGGCGCATGGCGATGAAGGACGCAAGGCGGCCGACGACGGCGTCCTCGGCGTCGATCATGATCCACTTCTTATCGACGTCCGCCGATCTCAGCGAAGACGTGGTTTTTGTCGTCATGGCGTGTCTAAAATCCGTGATTGCGCGCGAAGCGAACGGCCTCGAACGAATTGAAGGCGGGGCGATACAGGCGCCTGTGGGCCGTGTCAACGCGAAATCGCGTCTCGGCATGTGCGACAAACTGTTGTCGGACAAGGGTTTGCGCGATTTCGGTACCATAATACCGCAACAAATATCACGCCCTTTGGCTTCTCCAGGCCAGGACGGTGGCGCAGGCCAGCACAATGGCCGCGCCGGTCTGATGCAAGGCGCTCAGCGACAGCGGCGCGTGGGCCATCAGGGTGGCGATCCCGAGGCTGGCCTGGAGGGCTATCAGCACCGCCGTGGCCACGAACAGATCGCGGGTCTGGCGGGCCAGGGCTGGCGCGCGAAATGCAATGACGGCCAGGGTCACGGCGGCGGCGAACAGGATGTAGGCCACCAGGCGATGGTTGAACTGCACCGCCGCCTGACTGTGCAGCAGGCTGTGGAAGAAGCCGCCGCTCACATAGGCCTTGGGAAAGACCTGCCCGGCCATCAACGGCCAGTCGTTGTAGATCAGGCCGGCCTGATTGCCCGCCACCAGGGCGCCCAGCAGGCTCTGCACATAGACCAACACCGCCAGCGCCACCGCGGCGATCGCCCAGCGGGGTTGATAGCTCGGCCTCGGCGCGCCTTCCCAGGCTTCGCAGCCGGTCCAGATCAGGGCGATATAGAGGATCAGCGCCAGGCCCAGGTGGGTGGCCAGCCGCTCCGGCGCCACCGTCACCCTGCCCTCAAGCCCGCTGGTCACCATCCACCAGCCCACCAGGCCCTGCAGACCGCCGAGGGCGAACAGCACCACGCAGCGCCAGATCAGCCGCGTCGGCATCCGGCGCAGGGCCAGGAAGACCACGAAGGGCGCGAAGAAGGCCACGCCTAGCAGGCGGCCGAGCAACCGGTGGGTCCACTCCCACCAGTAGATGCCCTTGAAGGCCGCCAAGCTCATGCCGCGATTGATCAACTGGTACTGGGGGATGTGCTGGTAGTTGGCGAACTCGGCCAACCAGGCCTTCTGGGACAAGGGCGGGATGACCCCGGAGATCGGCTTCCATTGGGTGATCGACAGGCCAGAGCCGGTCAGGCGCGTCATACCGCCCAGCACCACCATGCACAGGACGATGAAGGCGACCGCAAACAGCCAGATCGCCACCGGGCGCGATCGGTCGGATCTGAGGAAAGAAGTCATGGGCGCGGAACACGGGCTGAAACTGACAGTCCGTCGCAGCGCTAAACCTCAAACGGCCCCGGGTCTATTCTCGTCCGACATTCTGGTGCGACTAATGTCAGGTTCCATTCATATCGAAGCGGCCAGGAAGCGCGTGGGCGTTGCTGGGGACTGGAAATGAGCGGCTTGGGATTTTTGGGGGCGATCTTCGTCGGCGGCCTCGCCGGATGGATCGCCGGAATGACGCTCAATCAGCGGCATGGCCTGTTGTTCAATCTTCTGGCGGGCCTGTGCGGCTCCTTCATCGGCGCCGTCCTCGCGCGCCTGCTCGACATCAAGGTGCTGCCGGGCCTGGCGAGCAGCCTTGTGCTGTCGGTCATCGGCGCGGTCCTGCTGCTTGCGGTCCTCAGCCTCTTCCGCAGGCGCGGGTAAGGCTGCTAAGGCTCCGGCCAGTCGGCGCATTGTCTTGAAGGACGCATCATGGGAGCGCGAACCCGCAAGGCCATCGGCAGCGCGGCGATTCTGCTGTTCTTGCTCTTCTACGTCGGCGCCGCCGGCTGGATCGGCACGATGCTGCCGAACCAGTCGCTGGTCCGGCTGGTCTACTATGCCGTCGTCGGCACGGCATGGGGTGTGCCGTTGATCCCTCTTCTGACCTGGATGAACCGGGGCCGTTAGGCCCGCATCAAGTCATGGTCGGAGCGACAGGATTTGAACCTGCGACCCCTTGACCCCCAGTCAAGTGCGCTACCAGGCTGCGCCACGCTCCGCCGCGAGGGAGGGCCCTTATAGGCAGGGCGCCTCGCCGCCGCAATCCCGCATTCACGCCTATTTCAGTGCGTGTGCAAAAGCCCGTCGAGCCGCGCCTTGGCGGATTCCAGGTCGTCGAGCACGGCGGCCAGGCGGCTGCGTCCAGCGCGCGGCACGGGACCGGACGGGGCGTCCTCCATCGGCGGGACCGTCGTTCCCCCGGCGGCCAGATCGACCAGGCGGCGCACGCCGTGGTCGCGGTGCAGCTTCTGCACCCCCTTGATGGTATAGCCCTCGTCGTGCAGCAGCCGGCGAACCCCGCGCAGCACCTCGATGTCCTGGGGCCGGTAGAAGCGGCGCCCTCCGGCCCGCTTCATGGGGCGAATGAAGGAGAACTTGGTTTCCCAGAAACGCAGGACGTGCTGCGGCACGCCAAGCTCGTCGGCGGCCTCGGAGATGGTGCGGAAAGCGTCCGGTCCCTTGGTCAACAGCGCCTGCTCCGGGAGGGGCTAGCCGCCCAGTCCCTTATCGACCCGGACCTTCATCACCTGGGACGCGCGGAAACCAACCACGCGGCGCGGCTCGATGGCGGCCGGCTTGCCGGTTTTCGGGTTGCGGCCCATCCGTTCGCGCTTGGCGCGCACCTGAAAGACACCGAACCCGGACAGTTTGACGGTCTTGCCGGCTTCCAGGGCCTCGGCCACCAGATCCAGGGTCCGCTCCACCAATCCGGAGCAATCCTGACGCGTCAGACCCACTTCTTCATGTACAGCTTCACACAGGTCCGCGCGCGTCAGCGTTTCGCCAGCCATGGAAATAATCACCCGCCCAACATTGCTCCCACGACTTCGTGCATGACGCGAAGTCAGCTATAAGTCAAAGGGTTCCAAGGGCTTTCGCGTGTTTGGTCGCCGTTGCGCCCTCTAAAGGCGCACCACACAGGCGCCCCAGGTTAGGCCGCCGCCCATCGCCTCAACCAGCAACAGGTGCCCCGGTTTGATCCGCCCATCCTCGACCCCCTGGGCCCAGGCCAGGGGGATGGAGGCCGCCGAGGTGTTGGCGTGTTCGGCCACGGTGGAGATGACCCGCTCCGGCCGGATGCCGAGGCGTTTGGCGACGCCGTCCAAGATGCGTGAGTTGGCCTGGTGCGGGATGAACCAATCGACGTCGGCGATGGCGACGCAGGACCGTTCGGCCGCCGCCTCCACCGCTTCGGAGATGTTGATCACCGCGTGGCGGAACACCTGGTTGCCCAGCATGCGCAGGTGGCCGACCGTGCCCGTAGTGGACGGGCCGCCATCGACGTACAGCAGGTCCTGCTTGGTCCCATCGCAGCGGAGGGCGAAGCCCAGCAGGCCCTGATCGTGGGAATCGCCCCTGCCCTCCTTCGGCTCCAGCACAACGGCGCCCGCGCCGTCGCCGAACAGCACGCAGGTGCCGCGGTCGGTCCAGTCCATCAGCCGGGTCATGGTCTCCGCGCCAATCACTAGAGCGCATCTGGACATGCCGCGCGCGACGAAGCCGTCGGCGACGCTGAGGGCGTAGACGAAACCGGAGCACACCGCCTGGACATCGAAGGCGATACCCGTCGGCGCACCCAGCTTGCGCTGGACGATGGCGGCCGTGGCGGGAAAGGTCAGGTCCGGCGTGGTGGTCGCCACGATGATCAGATCCAGGTCCTCAGCGGTTCGGCCAGCGGCGGCCAGCGCCTTCTTGGCCGCCTCGACCGCCAGGTCCGACACCGCCTGATCCGGCGCGGCGCGATAGCGCTGGCGGATACCGGTGCGCTCGACGATCCATTCGTCGGTGGTATCGACGAACTTGGCCAGATCGTCGTTGGTCACGATCTCGTCGGGCAGATAGCCGCCAACGCCGGTCACGATGCTACGCAGCACTGATCACCCGATCTTCTCCGGCGCGCCATCCATGGCCTTGGACGCGCCCTGGTCGGCCAAGGCCTTGGTCAGGTGTTCGAGGTTGCGCGCGATGTCGGTCGCATACTGGCTTTGCGCCAGGTTGACGGCGACGCGGATCGCACTGGCGAACCCCTTGGCTTCGGCGTTTCCATGGCATTTTACGACGATGCCATTCAAGCCCAATAAGGGCGCCCCGTCCGGAGGGTCGAGCCGGCGCGAGAGCTGGCGAAGACCGGCGTAGGCGATCAGTGCGCCAAGCTTGGTCAACCAGTTCAAGCTCAGGGCCGCGCGCAGCTCATCGATCACGAAACGGGCGACCCCCTCGGTGGTCTTCAGCGCCACATTGCCGGTGAAGCCGTCGGTGACCACCACATCCACAGTGCCCTTGGCGATATCGTTGCCCTCGACGAAGCCGTGGTAGTTCAGGTCGAAGCCGCCCTCGCGCAGGATGCGATGGGCTTCACGGACCTCGTCATGGCCCTTCTGCTCCTCGGAGCCGACGTTGAGCAGGCCGACGCTGGGCTTGGCCGCGCCGTGCACCGCACGATGGAAGGCCTCGCCGACGATGGCGAACTCCACCAGCCGCTGGGCGTCGCAGTCGATGTTGGCGCCGACATCCAGCACGGTCTTCACGCCCTTGGCGGTGGGCCAGCTGGCGACCAGGGCGGGACGCTCGAGACCGGCCATCATCCGCAGGATCAGTTTGGCCACCGCCATCAGGGCGCCGGTGTTGCCGGCGGAGACAGCCGCGTGCGCCTTGCCGTCGCGAATCGACTCCACGGCGTTCCACAGGCTGGAGCCCTTGCCCCGGCGCATGGCCTGGGCTGGCTTCTCGTCGGAACCGATGACGAGGTCGGTGTGCTGGATCTCGCACAGGGCGGCGACACCCGGCGCCTTGGCCAGCTCGGCCTCTATCTTCGCCTTGTCACCATGCAGCAGGAAGCGGACCCCGTCATTTTTCCAGGCGTCAAGGTCGCGAGCGATGGCGGCGACAGCCACGGGCGGGCCATGGTCGCCGCCCATGGCGTCGATGGAAATGAGGGTGGGTTCGGCCAAGGGGGCGGGCGCTTTCAGTCGCTGAATACGTCGGTCGCGAGGGACGAACGGCGGGACGATACCGACGCGCCGCGCGGTTGCAAGCCCGACGGGATCAAGATGGCGCCTTCCCGATCTTGAGGGCCGCGAGCTTGGCGAAGGGCGAGGCTTCCGGATCGGGCCGCGGGGGCTCGAACTCCGCCCCCGGGGCACGCGGAAACGGATCGATCTCCAGCGACACATGCTCGATCACATAGCCGGCGAGGTCGATGACGTCGCCTTCCAGCACATCGGGCGGATCGTCGGCGTCGGGGTCGATCACCATTTCGGGACCATCGGCCTGGGGCGCCAGATCGCTGCCTTCAGGAACCACATGGACGACAAAATCGCCGGCGAGATCGCTGAGCAGCGGCTCCAGCGACACGCCGCAAAGCTGGGTGATCGCCGCGGTCCAGCGGCCGGCGATTCGCGCGCCGTCGAACCAGGGGGTGATCTTCAGCGTCGCTTCCAGCGACGACAGGACTTCGAGATCGAGCAGGACGGCTATGTCCGCCAGGGCGGCCGCGTCGGGGGCGAAGCGCCGCTCGATCCTGCCGCCCTTGCCCAGCCGGCTGACCTCGCCCAGATGGACCGTCTCTGTCCAGCCGCTGGTCACGGAAGGATCTCCGGCCAGGCCAGGCGCGAGGCCAGGACGTCCTCCACCGGCAAGGTCGCCAGTAATGCCGCGCTACGCTGCACATAGTCGGCCAGCCGGTCCGCGGCGCCGGCGTCCTCGCCCGCATAGACGGTGCGGCCGATGAGCGCGCTCACCACCGCCAGATCCGCGCCCGCCAGCGCCGCCTGATAGGCCTTGGCCCGGCCGTAGAAGGCCTCGCCCAGCTTGCGCATCTTCTTGCCGACCGAAAGGTCTCCGACACCCATCTCGCGCAGCGCGTCGTCCAGCGCCTGCACATAGGTGTCGAACAGGGCCTGGGCGGTTTCACCCGCCTCCCCGCCCAATCCGCTCAGGCGATGCAGCACCAGCACCACATGCAAGGTGTAGAGTTCGAACCGGCCCTCCACTGTGTCGGGGGCGCCGAGGTCGGCGTAAAAGGCCGGCTGGCGGGCCTGGGCGATGGCCGCTTCGTACAACTTTTCACCCGCGATACGGGCCGGGCCGCGCCGGAACAGTTTCTGCAGGATCACCGAACGCCTCACTTCCGCCGTTTCCCGCCGCTAGCGGGCCATCGTACGCCAGCCATTGAACTAAGTGCTTGAGAGCGATAGGTCAAAGCATGGCTCAGACTTGTGAAAGGCCTTCCATGATCCGCCGCGTCGCCGCACCGGTTTGCGCACTTCTGGCCGCCGCCGTCCTCGTGACCGGCTGCGCGCCGACCAATGTGTTCCAGGGCTTCCAGGCCATCGAATCCAAGCCCCAGGACGCCAAGGTCGGCGAGGACACCAAATCGACCGTGATGACCAAGCTGGGCTCGCCGTCGGTGGTGTCTACGTTCGACAAGAACACCTGGTTCTACATTTCGCAGGTCACCCAGTATCAAAGCTTCTACATGCCCAAGACGATCCGGCGCGACGTGGTCGCCCTGACCTTCAACAAGGACGACGACAAGCTGACCAAGGTGGACGTGCTGTCGCTGAAGGACGGCCGGGTGGTGGCGTTCAATGGCCGCGAGACCCCGACCCGGGGCCGCGAGCTCACCGCGCTGGAGCAGCTGATCGGCTCGATCGGCAACGGCTCGCTGCTGAACCAGCAGGAAATCTCCCCCGGCGATCGTCCTGGCGGCAGCGGCCCGGGCCCGGGTCACTGATCGGCTGACGAGGCCGGCAGCCTGCTAGCCAGGCCACCAGAGGCACTTGCCCATCAGGCACATGGCGAAGATCGCCATGAAGCTGATGGGTAGCAACAGTGCGACCGGCGCTCCCAGGAGCGTGGGCCAGGCGCGCCTGCCCCATTTCGCGAACGCCCACACCGTCAGGCCGCACCACGCGAGCGGCGCTGCCCATTCCAATGGACCCCGCGCCGGGCCGCGTGCGATCAGGTTCAGCGGAGCCGGCAGGGCGTAAGGGGCCGACGCCGCGAAGCTGAGCAGCGCCGCCGTGTAGGAGGCCAGCACGAGAGGCCAACGCCGCAAGGTCGTGGCCCGATCGACGGGTCCCGTCGTTGGCTCTGTCATGTGCGACCCGCCCCCGTTTGCGCGGATGCTAGCGCGTCGTGGATATCGGTCAATGACGAGGCGACCGCGAGGCGGCCCGCTGGAACAGGCGCCGCAAGATAACAAAACGCCCCGAAGCCGGCAGGCCTCGGGGCGTTTCGCAGTTTCAGGCTTGGGCTGGTCTTAGTGGAACAGCTTGCCCGCCAGCACCGCCAGCAGCAGCAGGGCGACGATGTTGGTGATCTTGATCATCGGGTTCACGGCGGGACCCGAGGTGTCCTTGTAGGGGTCGCCGACGGTGTCGCCGGTCACCGCGGCCTTGTGAGCCTCGGAACCCTTGCCGCCGAAGTTGCCCTCTTCGATGTACTTCTTGGCGTTGTCCCAGGCGCCGCCGCCAGCCGTCATGGAGATGGCGACGAACAGGCCGGTGACGATCACGCCCATCAGCATGGCGCCGAGGGCCGAGAAGGCCTGCGCCTTGCCCGCGATCAGCATGACGGCCACGAACAGCACGACCGGCGACGCCACCGGAAGCAGCGACGGGACGATCATTTCGCGGATGGCGGCCTTGGTCAGGATGTCAACGGCCCGGCCGTAGTCCGGCTTGACCTCATAGGTCATGATGCCGGGGTTTTCCTTGAACTGGCGACGCACCTCGGTGACCACGGCCTCGGCCGCACGGCCCACCGCGGTCATCGACATGCCGCCGAACAGGAAGGGCAACAGGCCGCCGAACAGCAGACCCACCACGACGTAGGGGTTGGACAGGTCGAAGGCCACCGGGCCCATGTTGGCGAAGAAGGGGTAGGCCACCGCGTTCGCCGGGTTGGAGAAGTAGTGCAGGTCCTGGGTATAGGCCGCGAACAGCACCAGGGCGCCGAGACCGGCCGAGCCGATCGCGTATCCCTTGGTCACCGCCTTGGTGGTGTTGCCGACCGCGTCGAGGGCGTCGGTGGAGACCCGAACCTCGTGCGGCAAGCCCGCCATTTCAGCGATGCCGCCGGCGTTGTCCGTCACCGGACCAAAGGCGTCCAGGGCGACGACGAAGCCGGCCAGGGACAGCATGGTGGTGGTGGCGATGGCGATACCGAACAGGCCCGCCAGGTTATAGGCCACCAGGATGGCGGCGATGATCGCCAGGGCGATCGGCGCGGTGGATTCCAGCGAAACCGCCAGGCCGGCGATGACGTTGGTGCCGTGGCCGGAGACGGAGGCCTTGGCGATCGCGCGCACCGGCCGGAAGGCCGTGCTGGTGTAGTATTCGGTGATGACCACGATCACGCCGGTCAGGATCAGACCGGTCAGGCCGCAGTAGAACAGGGTGGTTCCGGTGATGGTCTTGTCACCGATCGTCACCGCGTCGGGCACCAGCTTCTGGAACACGAACCAGACCGCGATCACCGACAGGATGCCGGTGGCGATCAGGCCCTTGTAGAGCGCGCCCATGATGTTGTTGGACTTGCCCAGGCGCACGAAGAAGGTGCCGATCACCGAGGTGATGGCGCAGACGCCGCAGATGGCCAGCGGCAGCATCATCATCGCGTTCACCACGGGGGTGTCACGGAACAGGATGGCGGCCAGGAACATGGTGGCGACGGTGGTCACCGCATAGGTTTCGAACAGGTCGGCGGCCATGCCGGCGCAGTCGCCGACGTTGTCGCCCACGTTGTCGGCGATGGTCGCCGCGTTGCGGGGGTCGTCTTCCGGAATGCCGGCCTCGACCTTGCCCACCATGTCGCCGCCCACGTCGGCGCCCTTGGTGAAGATGCCGCCGCCGAGACGGGCGAAGATGGAGATCAGCGATGCGCCGAAGCCGAGGCAGACCAGCGATTCGAGTACGTCGCGGTCAGTGCCGCTCTTGCCGAGGCCGAGGGTCAGGAACGCGAAGTAGCCGGCGACGCCGACCAGGGCAAAGCCCGCCACCAGCATGCCGGTGATGGCGCCGGAGGTGAAGGCCAGGTTCAACCCCTTGGCCAGGCTCTCGCTGGCCGCCTGCGCGGTGCGGACGTTAGCCCGGACCGAAACCAGCATGCCGGCGTAACCGGCCGCGCCCGACAGGGTCGCGCCGATCAGGAAGCCGCCAGCCGCGAAGGGGCCGATCAGGAAGAAGACGGCGACCAGGATCACCGCGCCGACCATGGCGATGGTGGTGTACTGCCGCCGCAGATAGGCGCTGGCGCCTTCCTGAATCGCCGCGGCGATTTCCTGCATCTTCTCGTTGCCGGCGGATTTCCGCAGCAACGACATCGTCTGGACGATGCCATAAAGCACGGCCAGTACGCCCGCGGCGATTACCAGCCAGAGATAGGAACTCATGTTCGAAGCGCCCCTTCAGGTCTAAACCACGGGGCGGTGATGAGCTTGCTAGCCCACCCCCAGGCCTGACGGCCTCCCCATGAATTCTAAGATGGGACGCAATGGCGCGTCCCGCGAAAGTCGCGGGAAATTGCCAAAAGCGGGACGCGGAAGCAACAGCCCCAATTTCTTTTTTGGATTCAGTGCGAAACGGGCGCCGGCGCGGGCTGCGGCGGGATGAAGTGCTGGGCCTGCTGGTTCAGCACTTCGATTCCCCGAACCTGGCCTGGTCCGGCGATGGCCGTCGCATCGCGGATGAAGACAGCCTTGAGGCGCGCCTCATCCAGCTTGTTGTAGTTTCCGGCCACCACGAAGGGGGTGCGATAGGCGTCGCGGACCAGGGCGTCGCGGAAGGCCGGCTCCTTGTCGCGGAGGGCCACGGCGTTGGCCGCGGGCGTCAGGTCGACCTTCACGGTCACGAAGACGTAGTTCGCCACCCTGCCCTCGACCACGATCGGCAGGGCCAGCGTCGATAGCTTCACCGACTGATCGTCCGGCTGCGGCGGCTTGTCCTTATCGCCCGCGAACGCCGGGCCGGCGATGAGGCCGAGGAAGATGGCGGTGGCGAGGGCTGTTGCGCGCATGGCCAATGCTTAGCGCGGTATGGTTGACCCTTGGTTGACGGGTGAGCAGCGATCCAACCGAGATTACATTCTCTCGAACAACTAACCGCTCATCCCGGCGAATGCCGGGACCCAGATCATATAGCGCGGTGGTCGGGGGAAACCCGTTCATACCTAACGATCCGGCCTCGGCGCCTCGTCATCTGGGTCCCGGCATTCGCCGGGATGAGCGGAGTTATTCTAGTTGAACCAAACCGTTAGCTGTGCCGGTAACCGAGGCGGTCCATGATAACCTCCGCGCCATCGTGCAAAACCACAATCCCCGCCCCCGCCGCCGCAACGCCGATCTGGGTAAAGGTCAGGCCCACAGCTTCCGCCGCCGCTTTGAAGTTGGCCGCATTGTCCGGCGGAAGGGTGCAGACGATCTCATAGTCGTCGCCGGCGGTCGCCAGGTCGCGCAGGGCGGCGATGCGGTCAGGCTGGCTGTCCAACCATCGGCTGGCTGCGTCAGAAAGCGTTAGCCGCGCCAGGTCGATCTCGATGGCCAAGCCGCTGGCCGCTGCAATTCGGCCGGCATCGGCGATCAGGCCGTCGGAGACGTCGGCGGCGGCGTGAGCGTATTCGCGCAGGGCCGCGTCGAGGCCGAGTCGGGGCCGCGGCATTCGATACCGGTCGGCCAGCCAATCGCGGTCGGCGGCTGACAGTTCAGCCAGGCCGCCCTGCGCAGCCCGAAGGCCAAGGCCGCTGTCACCGATGGTCCCGCTGACGAGGACCGCGTCCCCGGCCCTGGCGCCGCCGCGCGGGATCATGCGGCCGGCAGGAACCCAGCCCAGGACGGTGGCGCTGGCGGTGAGCGGACCTGGGGTCGAGACCGTATCGCCGCCCATGAGCCGGACGCCGAATTCGTCTTGGTCGAGCTTCAAGCCCTCGGCGAACCGGCGCCTTGTCTCGCGGCTGGTTCCACTGGGCCAAGCCACGGCGAGGAAATAGCCGTAGGGTTCGGCGCCCTTGGCCGCCAGGTCCGACAGGTTCACGCGCAGCAGCTTGCGGGCGACGAGTTCCGGCGGGTCGTCCGGCAGAAAGTGGACGCCGGCGACGATGGCGTCCTTTGAGATGACCAGGTCGAAGCCCGGCCGGCCGGGAATCACCGCTGCGTCGTCCCTCAGGCCCAGGGCCTCCGGAGCGCCCTCGGCCAGGGGCATGAGGTCCTGCTCGATCCAGTCGAACTCGTCGAAGGGCTCTGCGTCAGGCCCGCTCATGCCGCGCGATCGCGTCCAGGGCGCCGTTGATGAAGCCGGGCTCGGGGCCCTCGAAGAAGGCTTTGGCCACCTCGACGTATTCGTTGATCACCACCTCGGTGGGGGCCTCCGGCCGGGCGATGAGCTCGAAGGCTCCAGAGCGCAGGATCGCGCGGGCGGTCGCGTCGAGCCGCTCCAGCCGCCAGTTGACCGCGAGGTGGGCGATGATGGTCTTGTCGATCTCGGCCTGGCGCTCCACCACGCCACGGACGATGTCGGTGAAGTAATCGATGTCGGCAGGCGCCAAGGTCTGGCCCTCTTCCATGTCGCCGTCGAATCTGTGCTCCACGAACTCGCGGATCACGCCTTCGACGCCCGCGCCGGCCGTCTCCATCTGATAGAGGGCCTGCACCGCGGCCAGCCGCGCGACAGAGCGCGCCTGGTGCGCCGCTGATGGTCGCTTCACTTAATCGTCCTCAATCGAACCACGCAGGCCTTCCTCGGACAGGCCCTCCTCACCCAGGAAGTTGGCGAAGTCTTCGGTCTGGCGGAAATCCCGATAGACGGAGGCATAGCGGACGAAACCGACTTCATCCAACGTCTTCAGCGCTTTCAGCACCATTTCTCCGACCACGGTGGAAGGCAGCTCGGTTTCGCCCATGCTTTCCAGCTGGCGGACGATGCCGGAGACCATCCGTTCCAACCGCTCGGGATCCACCGGCCGCTTGCGCAAGGCCACCGAGATCGACCGCACCAGCTTCTCCCGTTCGAACGGCTGACGCCGGCCGGAGCGTTTGGAGATCATCAGTTCGCGCAATTGCACGCGCTCGAAGGTGGTGAAGCGGCCGCCGCATTCGGGGCACAGCCGGCGGCGCCGGATCGCCGCACCGTCTTCCGACGGCCGGCTGTCCTTGACCTGGCTTTCCGCATGACCGCAGAACGGACAGCGCATGATATGGCCCTCTGGCTTTCGATTGGCGCCATTAGCTGTGTCCGCGCCCTGCCCATGTCAACGACGCGCGTCAATATGGCGGTGGAATTGCCGCGGCCCGTCACTCGATTGCACGGCCGGGACAACGCCGGCGTTAGGCGAACGCCGCTCGCTCAGTTTCCTGCAAATTGTGAAGCCATAACGCTCGCGCAGCCGTGACAATCGTGCGACAATCTGCCCCACGTCGGGGGGCGCGGTCGCAAGTGTTCAGTTTGTTCGAAGGGCGAGAAGCGCAATGAGTATGATGGCCGTTGAGCCTATGGAAGACGGGTTGGAAGCGCCGGACCTGCTCCGCTGGAGCGCCGAGATCGTCGCCGCCTATGTGGCGCAAAACAGCCTGCCGGCGAGTGCGGTCGGCAATCTGATCACCGAGGTGCACGGCGCCCTGGCCAGCCTGGGCCAACCGCCCGCGCCGGAACCGGAGGCTGAACGCCGCAAACCGGCGGTTCCCATCGCCCGCTCGGTGCAGCACGACTTCATCGTCTGCCTGGAAGACGGCAAGAAGCTGAAGATGCTGAAGCGCTACCTGCGCTCACGCTACGACCTCAGCCCCGAAGAATACCGCCGCCGCTGGGGCCTGCCGCCAGAATATCCCATGGTCGCGCCGGCCTATGCGGCTCGCCGCTCCGACTTCGCCAAGAAGATCGGGCTTGGGCGGGGTGTGAGGCGCGGGAAGGTTTAGAAGCATTGAGGCCGGTGCGCGTCGATCTTTCGGCGCTCGCCCCCTCCGTCAGATCGCGACGCTGCGATCTGCGACGTGACGGAGGGGGCCAGCGCCGGCCTCCAGTCCTGGCTCAGTTCAATCCAGTCGAACCTAGGCCGCGTAACCACCCAGCCGCGCCACGTTGCAGTGGGACCAGAGCTTGTCCAGGGCGCGCACCAGGTCGTCCATCATCGCGTCGGTGTGGAACGGGGTGGGGGTAAAGCGCAGCCGCTCCGTGCCGCGGGGCACGGTGGGGTAGTTGATCGGCTGGACATAGACGCCGTGATCTTCGAGCAGCATGTCCGAGACCATCTTGCAGTGGACGGGGTCGCCCACCAGCACCGGCACGATGTGGCTGACCGAGGGCATCACCGGCAGGCCGGCGGCGACCATCCGCTGCTTCAGGCTGGCGGCGCGTTCCTGATGGATCACGCGGACTTCGTTGTGCTCGCGCAGCCAGCGCACGCTCGCCAAGGCGCCAGCGGCCAGGGCCGGCGGGATCGAGGTGGTGAAGATGAAGCCGGAGGCATAGGAGCGGATGGCGTCCACCATCTCCGTATCGCCGGCGATATAGCCGCCCATCACGCCGAAGGCCTTGCCGAGCGTGCCCTCGATGATATCGATCTCGGCCATCACCCCGTCGCGCTGGGCGACGCCCGCGCCCTCTGAGCCGTACATGCCGACCGCGTGGACTTCGTCGAGATAGGTCAGGGCGCCGTACTTTTTGGCCAAGGCGATCGTGCCGGCCAGGTCGGAGATGTCGCCGTCCATGGAATAGACGCTCTCGAAGGCGACCAACTTCGGCTTGTCGGCCGGCGCGGCTGCCAGCAACTGCTCGAGGTGTTCCAGGTCGTTGTGACGAAACACATGCCGCTCGCCGCCGCCATTGCGAATACCGGAGATCATCGAGGCGTGGTTCAGTTCGTCGGAGAAGGTGATCAGCCCCGGCAACACCTTGGCCAGGGTCGACAGCGCCGCCTCGTTGGCGACGTAGCCCGAGGTCAGCAAGAGGGCGGCGGGCTTGCCGTGCAGGTTGGCCAGCTCGCGCTCGAGTTCGACGTGATAGTGGGTGGTGCCGGAAATGTTGCGGGTGCCGCCGGAGCCGGTGCCGACCTCGTCGATGGCCTTGTGCATGGCGTCGAGAACGACCGGGTTCTGTCCCTGGCCGAGGTAGTCGTTGGAACACCAGACCACCACGTCGCTCTGCGAGCCGTCTTCCCGGGTCCAGGCCGCGCGCGGAAACTCGCCGCGATAGCGCTTCAGATCGGCGAACACGCGGTAACGGCCTTCCGCCTTGACCTTGTCGACGGCGTTACGGAAGGCGGCTTTGTAATCCATAACCTCACATCCCTAGGTCGCCCGCGCCCCGCGAGCTCCTCGAACAGCGGCGTTTTGCACCCGCAAGAAAGCCTTGTCCACTCTCGGAAAGTGACGCGGTTGTAACAAAAGCCCGCCGCGCGCTTCTTCTGTATCCGTACGGAGAGACGGAGACTTATCGCCGTTAAGCCAAGCCCTCGAGCCGGCCGTTCAACATGCGAATCACGGCGGAGAAATCCTTGCCCGCGTAGCCCAGCCGGTCGAACAGGGCGTAGAGGGCTTCGGCCTGGGCGCCCATGGGGGTGGAGGCGCCGGCCTTGGCGGCGGCTTCCTGGGCCAGCTTCAGGTCCTTCAGCATCATGGCGACGGCGAATCCACCCTCGAAATTGCGGTTGGACGGCGCGGCCGGCACCGGGCCAGGCACGGGGCAGTAGCTGGTCATCGACCAGCATTGGCCGGAGGCCTTGGACGAGATTTCGAAGAATCGCTCCGCATCCAGGCCCAGCGCCTCGGCCAGGTTGAAGGCCTCGGCCACCCCCAGCATCGACACGCCGAGCAGCATGTTGTTGCAGATCTTGGCCGCCTGCCCGGCGCCGACGTCGCCGGCGCGGACGATGGCCTTGGCCATGGGCTGCAGTGCGGCCTCGATGTCGGCGAAGTCGGCCTCATCGCAGCCGACCATGAAGGTCAGGGTCCCGGCGTCCGCCGCCGCCGTGCCGCCGGAGACCGGGGCGTCGGCGAATCGGAAGCCGGCCGCCCTCGCCTGCTCGCCGACGGCGCGGGCGCTATCGACATCGATGGTGGAGCAGTCGATCAGCAGCGCCGACTTGGGCGCATTGGCCAGCACCGCCTCGCCATAGAGGCTGCGGACATGCGCTCCTGCCGGCAGCATGGTGATCACCACCTCGGCGTCCCGCACAGCTTCGGCGGCCGAAGCCGCCTCGCCGCAGCCGGCGGCCAACGCCCGGTCCAGCGCGGCCCTCGACAGATCGAAGGCCGCGACCGAACGCTGGTTCGAAGCCTGACGGGCGGCCATGCCGCCGCCCATATTGCCCAGGCCGATAAAGGCGACGCGCATGAGAAGAACCTACTTGTTGGTCTACTTGGGTTTGCGGAACAGCAGCACGAACTGATCGGTATGGCCCCGGATCGACGGTGCGAACACCAGGTCGGTGCGCGGGTCTGCCGGGTTGCGCAGCACGTCGCTCTCGGCTTCGAGGACGAAGCCGGCGCTCTCGACCTCCTTCTTGACGATGTCCTCGTTGATACGGTGCAGCTTGTCCGGAACATCCAGGCCCGATCCGGCCACGGCCGAATGGTCGATGACGATGAACTCGCCGCCGGGCTTCAGCAGATTGAAGATCAGCTTGTCGGTCGCGGGTACGTCCACGTGCAGCTGAGCCAGATGGAAGTCGTGGTAGTTTTGCGCCGTCCAGATCACATCCACCGGCGCCACGGCCGGAAGCCCGGCCGGCAGCACCACGTCGGTTACGTTGGAAAAGGCCGGGTCGGTGGTCAGGCTGGTGGATGGCGGACGAGCATCGGCGCCGGCGTTGGGATTGGGCGCCGGCGAGGCGGCATAGACGTGGCCGGTCGGGCCGACGATGTTGGACAGGATCTTGGTGAAGTAGAAGGCGCCGCCGGGGATCAGCTCGATCACCTTTTGGCCTCGGTGGACGCCGGCGAATTCCATCATCGCCTCCGGCTTGCGCGCCGCGTCGCGGGCCTTGTCCTTGTCGGGACGGTCGGGGTTGTCGATGGCGGCCTTGATGTAGCCCGGCGCCGCCGCGCTGGTGGCGAAGGCCGTGCCCAGCGCCAGACTGGCGACCAGGGCCGCGCCGGAGAGCAGCTTGGCTTTGGATGAGCGCATTGATGTTTCCTCTTAGGAGTTGAGGGTCATTCAGCGCCCCCGACTGTCTCAAATCAAGCAACTGGGCTCAGGGTAGAGGCGACCATTCCTGATCGGCCGGCAGGCTCACGAAAATCTCGTCCAGCATGGCTTCGCTGACGCCGTCGAGCGTGGCCGGGCTCCAGCGCGGGGCATTGTCCTTATCGACGATCACCGCCCTCACCCCCTCCAGGAAATCGTGCCGGGCGACCACGCGGGCGCCGATCCGGTATTCCATGGCCATGTTCACTGCAAAGCTGGGCATGGCCGAACCAAGGCGCAACTGGCGGTGGGCCACCTTCAGGGTTTGCGGCGACTTGGTTTTGAGACTCTTCAGCTGATCGGCCGCCCAGTCGTCGCCGTCAGCTTCCAGCGCGGCGAAGATGGCCTCGACCGTATCGCCGGCGAACAGGCGGTCGATGTCGGCGCGGCGGACGGCGATGGGCGCATCGCCGGGGTCGGCGGCGTGGGTAGCAATGACGTTGTCGAGGCCCTCTCCACCGCTCGCCACGATGGCGGACTTCAGGTCTGCGACCCGGTCGCTCGGGACGAAATGGGTCGCGATGCCAAGCGCCAGACAGTCGGCGCCTTTGAGCCGAGCGCCGGTGAGCGCGAGCCACAAGCCGGTCTTGCCGGGCAGCCTGGGCAGATGCCAGCCGCCGCCGACGTCGGGGAAGAGGCCGATTCCGGTTTCCGGCATGGCGAAGGTGGTCCGCTCGGTGGCGATCCGGTAGCGGGCGGGCATGGACAGCCCTACGCCGCCGCCCATGGTGACGCCATCCATGATGGCGACGACCGGCTTTTCGTAAGCCTGCAGCAGGTCGTTGAGGCGATATTCGGTGAAGAAGAATTCCCGCGCCTGGGCGCCGTCCTTGGCGCCGCTGTCGGCCAGCATGCGAATGTCGCCGCCGGCGCAGAAGCCGCGTTCGCCGGAATGGTCGAGCAGGACGGCGGCCACGGCCGGGTCGTTGCGCCAGGCGAGCAGAGCCTGGGTCATCGCCACGCACATGCCAGTGTTCAGCGCGTGCAGGGCGGCAGGCCGGTTGAGGCTGAGCCGGCCGATGGAGCCTTCGACGCGGGCGATGATGTCGGAGGGCTCAGACATGGGTGGTTCCTCCGGAGAGAGCGTAACCCCTCACCCTCCCAGCTTCGCTGGGCCCCTCCCTCTCCCTCCGGGAGAGGTGTTTCAGGATGTACTCCCACACCTCTCCCGGGGGGAGAGGGAGGGGCCCATCCGCAGGATGGGAGGGTGAGGGTCTAGGGACGTTGCAGGATATGCCGCTCACGACCGGAACAGCTCCCGCGCGATGATCACGCGCATGATCTCGTTGGCGCCTTCCAGAATCTGATGGACGCGCAGGTCGCGGACGATGCGTTCCAGCGGGTAGTCCTTCAGGTAGCCGTAGCCGCCGTGCAGCTGCAGGGCCTGGTTGGCGACCTCGAAGCAGGCGTCGGTGGCGAAGCGCTTGGCCATGGCGCAGTAGCGGGTGGCGTTCGGGTCCTTGGCGTCCATGGCCGCGGCGCCGCGCCGGACCATCAGCCGCGCGGCCTCCAGCTCTGTCGCCATGTCGGCCAAGCGGAATTGCAGCGCCTGGTTTTCCTTCAGCGGCTTGCCGAACTGGTGGCGGGTTTCGAGGTAGGACTTGGCGACATCGAAGGCCAGGGTCGCGCCGCCAAGGGCGCAGGCGGCGATGTTCAGCCGGCCGCCGTCGAGGCCGGCCATGGCGAACTTGAAGCCTTCGCCCTCCTCGCCGATCCGGTTGGCGATCGGCACGCGGCAGTTGTCGAAATTGACCTGGGCGGTGGGCTGGCTGCGCCACCCCATCTTCTTCTCGTTGGCGCCGAAGCTGAGGCCGTCCCAGCCCTTCTCCACCACCACGGCAGAGACCCCGCGGGCGCCGGCGCCGCCGGTGCGGACCATGACCACATAGACGTCGGAAACCCCGGCGCCGGAGATGAAGGCCTTCGAGCCGTTGAGCACATAGTGATCGCCGTCGCGCACAGCCGTGGTGCGTAAGGAGGCGGCGTCCGAGCCCGATCCCGGCTCGGTCAGACAGTAGGAGGCGATCAGATCCATGGCCGTCAGGCGCGGCAGATAGCGCTCGCGCAGGTCTTGCGAGGCGAACTTGTCGATCATCCACGAGGCCATGTTGTGGATCGACAGGAAGGCGGCGGTGGACACATCGCCATAGGACAGGGCTTCGAAGATGATCGCCGCGTCCAGCCGCCCGAGGCCTGTGCCCCCAACCTCTGGATCGACATAAATCGAAGCGAATCCAAGGCTCGCCGCCGCTCGAAGCGTATCGACCGGGAAGATCTCCTCGGCGTCCCAGCGGGCCGAATACGGCGCGAGTTCGGTGGCGGCGAAGTTGCGCGCGGCGTCTTCGATCGCCCGCTGGTCGTCGGTGAGTGCAAAGTCCATCACAAGGCCTTGATCGGGGGCGAAACGCGACCGCACAGATGAAGGTTGAGCAACGGGCGTCAAGAGCGCAATCTAAGGAATCTTTCGGCCGCCGCAGGGCGCAGTATGCTGATTGGACCATGGTCGCAGTGACAGACGTCGCCAGATCCGCTCCACACGACGACGTCGATCGTAATCTGGCGCTCCTGGCCTACGGGCTTTTATTCTTCGCCGTCTTCTTCGCCGGCCTGCCCGCGCTGATCGCGGTGGCCATCGCCTACGCTAAGCGGCGCGAGGTGCAGCCCTTCATCGCCGGCCATCACCGGTTCCAGATCTTCATCTTCTGGGTCGGGTTCGCCCTGACCCTGCTGGCGGCTCTTTCGGCGTTTTCCGGCATAGCCTGGATGATGGCCCAGGTCGTGGCGACGGCGGTGCACAGCCGCTGGAACGGTTGGGATACCGTCACCCTGCCGCCGATCCGCATCGACACCATGACGATGGCCATGTTCGGCGCGGCGGGCGTCCTGGGCATTATCACCGGCCTTTGGCTGTTCGTGACCTCGGCCTATGGCTTCTCGCGGCTTGCCTCACAGCGCTCGATCCGCCAGACCGCCGCCTGAGTTCTTATAAGATTTGGAGTCAGCCATGACCGGCGCCCCCCTTGCGCCCTACCCTGCCTCGCGCCCGCGCCGCTTGCGTCAGGCCGCGTGGATTCGCGGGCTAGTGCGCGAGAGCGTGCTCGCGCCCGACGACCTGATCTGGTCGATGGTGGTGCACGACGGCGTCGAGGATCGCATTCCCGTCGCTTCCATGCCCGGCTTCGAGCGGCTGTCGGTGCGCGAGGCGGCAAAGGCTGCGGTGCGGGCGCGGGCGCTGGCCATCCCGGCCATTGCCGTCTTCCCCCACATCGACGGCGCCAAGAAGGACGTGCATGGCCGCGAGGCCGCCAATCCCGACGGCCTGATCGCCCAGGCGGTCAAGGCGATGAAGGACGCCGCGCCCGAGGTTGGGATCATGTGCGACGTGGCGCTGGACCCCTTCACCGACCACGGCCACGACGGGGTGATCCACGAAGGCCGCATCCTCAACGACGCCACCATCGAACGGCTGGTGGAACAGGGGCTGATGCAGGCGGCGGCCGGCGCCGACATCCTGGCGCCCTCCGACATGATGGACGGCCGGGTCGGCGCGCTGCGGACGGCGCTGGAGGGGGCGGGCCATCAGGACGTGATGATCATGTCCTATGCCGCCAAATACGCCTCCGCCTTCTACGGCCCCTACCGCGACGCCATCGGCTCGGGGAAGCTGGGCACGGGTTCGGTGGTGAACCCGGGCGACAAGCGCACCTACCAGATGGACCCCGGCAACAGCGACGAGGCCCTGCGCGAGGTGGCCATGGATATCGCCGAAGGGGCGGACATGGTGATGGTCAAGCCGGGCATGCCCTACCTCGACATCGTCCGGCGGGTGGTGGAGGCTTTTTCCATGCCCACCTTCGCCTTCCAGGTCTCCGGCGAGTACGCCATGCTGATGGCCGCGGCGCGGAACGGTTGGCTGGAGGAAGAGCGGGCCATCCTGGAAAGCCTGGGGGCGTTCAAGCGGGCGGGGTGTGCTGGGGTGATCACTTATTTTGCCGAGCGGGCGGCGGGGCTGTTGGGTGCGTAGGGCGAGCTTAAGCGCCCGCTTCCTAGTCGCCCTTATTCGCCGCCTTGAGAAACCTCGACGCGCCAACGGAAGGCGACGGCCTGAAAAACCAAAGCAGCAGTCACTCCCACGAAGCCATCGACCAGAATGCCCTGCATGACCGCTCGCCAGCCAAACCAATGATGCGGGCCGGTTAAAATACCCAGCAGCTGACCTGCCAATTCCCCGACGGCCAGGCCGCCACAAACGAACCAGAAGGCGTTAAGCCACTGCCAGCGATACCGATGAAATGCGACCAGAACAGGGGTCACGAAGACCGCTTCGACTGCTAGGCCAACAATGCCACCGCCTAGTAACATCAGCGGCAGGACGACCGTAAAGCTGTCACCGAACTTTTGATGGCCCAACAACACTGAATCGGCCACCAGAACACACCAAAGCAGCGTGACGGCCGGTAGCGGGGCGGCCACATAGGCGAGGACGATGAAGTTTATCGACCGCAATTCTCGAACTGGCCCCGGCACCACCCCTCCCGCCACCTACGTTTGCACAAGTGATTGCTGGTTTACTTGAGCATGCCGTTGAGTAGAGCGCCATCGCTCATCGAGTTGTATCCGCTCAACCCAGATCCATAGGACGCGCTTAACGGAATCGCGCTTTTATCGGCGCATCATCCGTCGCCGAGCCCGCCCACCGTGATCCTTCGCCGGTCGAGATTCCTACACCAGATTCCCGTCGGCGACGGCCGCGTCCTTTTGGTTCACGCCGTCAGCCAGCAGCGGCGCGTGGTCGATGCCGGCCTCATCGCGATCATCAACTTCTTCGCCACGCCCAGAGCACTGCCCGATGAGTTCGCGGCCCTGGCCAGGCTGACGCCCGCCTCGCCGGACGGTCTGGTCAATTTGCTGTCGGCGCTGACCGAGGCGGAAATTCTTACAAGTAAGACGGCCGAGGAGGAGATGGCCGAGGCGTCGGAGGCCTTCGCGCCCACCCATGGCCGCGATCCGACGGCATTAGTGGACGCCTATCGGCGCGAGCGGAAGGCTGGCGGCGAGACCTATTGGGCTGCGGGCGCGGCGCTGTCAGCGGACGATCTCGCCAGTCCCAGGCGCAAGGTCGAGGCCCTGCTGTTCGGCGACTGCGACCTGCAGATGGAGTCCGACTTCCTGCGCCAGGAGGCGGTGCGGCGGGGGATCGAGCTCGACGTCGCCGCCACCTTCGCCGATGACGTTCGCCTGGCCGCCGAGCGTCGGCACGACGTGATCCTGGTTGGGGCCCTGCGGTCGCGGCACGTCATTGTCGATCCCATTCCGGTCGGTTCGGACCAGCCACCCTATGGCGCCTATATCGCCGAGGCCGAGCGGCTGATCGATGGCCTGCGCCAGCATAGTTCGGCGCCGATCCTGATCGACAACCTGCCCGAGCCGACGGTGCAGCCCCTGGGCATGGCCGAACGCGGGCTGAACGGCCACCGCAACCGCTTCCGGCTCGCCAACGCGGCGCTGGCCGATCTGGTGGAGCATTATGCGGACGTCCACGTGGTCGATGTCGCCGCGACCCTGGCGGCCGTGGGCTCGGCGCGGATGGTGGATGACGGCCAGGTGAGCTTCACCCACTTCGGCTCGCCCGGATGGATGCTCCAGCGCCCGGCCAGCGAGAAGGCCGCCGTGCATGACGTCTTCCCCGACATCGCGCCCCTCGCCGATCTGGTGGATGGCGACCCCTATCTGCGCGAACGGACCATGGCCAAGGCGCATGTGGATGCGGTGGTCACGGCGCTGGGGATCGATGCGAAGAAGTGCGTCATCGTCGATCTGGACGGCACCCTGTGGCCCGGCGTCCTGGCCGAGACCGGCGCGCCCTTCGCCTTCGATCCGGCGATCAGCAGCCCCTTCTCCTATGTCGGCCTCTATTTTGGCCTGCACGAGGCGCTCCTGGCGCTAAAGGCGCGCGGGGTTGTGCTGGCCTGCGTCAGCAAGAACGAAGAGGCGACGGTGCGCGAGCTCTGGCGCTACGACGACCATTACCCGCGCGAACGGCTGCTGACCCCGGACGACTTTGTCACCTGGCGGGTCAACTGGACGGACAAGGTTCAAAATATCCAGTCGATCGCCGATGAGCTGGGCTTCGCGCTGGAGAGCTTCATCTTCATCGACGACCACCCGGTGGAACGCGACCGGGTTCGCCAGCGCCTGCCCCAGGTGGAGGTGTGGGGGGAAAACCCCTTCGCCCTGCGCGCCCAGCTGCTCAGCGACCCACGCCTGATGACCCCACGCCTGACGGGAGAAGCCGCTGGCCGCACCGGCCTGGTCAAGGCCCAGCTCGACCGGAAACGGTTCCACGCGGAGACTACGTCGGAGGCCGACTACCTCGCCTCGCTCGATATCCGCTGCCGCGTCGAGGCGCTGAGCGCGGGCAGCGACCTGGACCGGGTTGAGGAACTGTTCCAGCGCACCACCCAGTTCAACACCACGGGCCGCCGCTTTCCCGCCGCCGAGTTGGCGGCGTCGCTGGCCAGCGACGGGACCCGCGCCTTCGCCCTGCATGTCGCAGACCGATTCGGCGATCACGGGCTGGTGGGCGCGGCGGTTGTCGAAGGCGGCGAGATCAAGGGGCTCGCCGTAAGCTGTCGGGTACTGGGCATGGGCGTAGAGCATCGCTTCCTGGCGGCGATCCTGGAGGCGGTTGGCGGCGTCGAAGCGCTGATCGTCGAGACGACGCGAAATGGGTCGGTGCGCAATCTCTACCGCGACAATGGCTTCATCCAGCGCGCTGACGGTGTCTGGACCTATGCGCCGCCGCGGTCGCTGGCAGGCTAACGCCGGACCCTCAAGAAACCTGGCTGAAGGCCGCTTTCGCAACCCCATCTTAACGCTGTTCTTTCACCATCAGGCCCTGTCCAGTTAAGGGTTTGAGGGCCGCCGATGTCGTCCAGCGACAGACCGGTACTGATCAAGAAGATCAAGAAGGTGGTCGGCGGCGGCCACCACGGCGGCGCGTGGAAGGTGGCCTACGCCGACTTCGTCACCGCCATGATGGCCTTCTTCCTGCTGATGTGGCTGATCAATACGACCAGCCCGCAGCAGAAGCGCGGCATCGCCGACTATTTCGCCCCGGCCAGCGTGTCCCAATCCACCTCCGGCTCCGGCGGCATTCTCGCGGGCACGGCGCTGGGCGACGACGGGGCCAAGGCCAATGGCTCGCAGGCCACAATCGAACAGCTCGCGCCCACGGCGCCGCCCTCGACCCGCAACGACGGCCAGAGCACCAAGGGCGGCGGCGCGGCGGACCTGAACACCGCCAGCGACCAGGCCCTGCGCGATGCGCTGCAGAAGCGCGACGACGCGGCCTTTGAAAGCGCGGCCCAGTCCCTGCGCCAGGCCATGCAGAACATGCCGGAGCTGGCCGAGCTGTCGAAGCAGATCCTGATCGACCAGACGCCAGAAGGCCTGCGCATCCAGCTGGTGGACCAGGAAGGCCGATCGATGTTCGAGACCGGCTCGACCAAGCCCAACGACCGGGCGCGGATCCTGCTGCAGGCGGTGGCCAAGATCGTCCAGCGGCTGCCCAACCGGATCACCATCTCCGGCCACACCAGCGCCAATTCCAACGGCTCCAAGTCTCCCGGCGATTGGACGCTGTCCTCCGCCCGCGCCGACGCCTCGCGGCAGGTGCTGGAGGCCGCCGGTGTGGACGCCGACCGAATCTATCAGGTCGCCGGCAAGGCAGCCTCCGACCCGCTGTTCCCGGACGATCCCACCCTGCCCGGAAACCGGCGGATCGCCATCGTCCTGCTGCGTGACAAGCCGGTTTTGCCGCCTGATCACCAGCCGTAGACGGGCGCCTGCAGAGCGGCCTGAGGGGCCGAAATCCTCTTATGCTTCGACAAGCTCAGCATGAGGATTTCTAGCGCGACTTCAGTGGTCCTCACCCTAAGCCTGTCGAAGGGGAGGACGGGCCATGGCTCCTGCGGCGTCTTCTTAAGCAGGCGCGGCAAAACGGCCCTTGCGGGATGGCGAAGCTTTTGCCCTAATCGGTTTGGTAAGTTCATTCGCATGGTCCCGTGACACACCATTTCGCGACCAGACAGCTTCGGTTCTTCCTGACGGCGTCCTCGCCCTGCCCGTACCTGCCCGGGCGCGAGGAACGGAAAGTCTTTGCCCACCTGCCGCTGGCCGAGGGCGCCTCGGTCAACGACGCCCTGACCCAGATCGGCTTCCGCCGCTCGCAGAACATCGCCTATCGCCCGGCCTGTGAGCTGTGCGACGCCTGCGTGTCGGCCCGCATCCCGACCGTCCGTTATCCCTTCTCCAAGTCCGAGCGGCGGGTGCTGGACCGCAATGCCGATCTCTCGCGCCACCTGGTCGAGGCCGAGGCGACGATGGAGCAGTTCGAGCTCTTGCGCCGCTACCTGCTGGCCCGCCACGCCGAGGGCGGCATGGCCGACATGACCTGGCCGGACTATGTGGCCATGGTCGAGGACACCACGGCCCGCACCCATCTGGTGGAGTTCCGCGCCCCCTCCGACGACCGCGGCCCGGGCGACCTGATCGCCTGCGTGCTGGTGGACATGCTCGCCGACGGCCTGTCGCTGGTCTACAGCTTCTACGACCCGGCCCTGGCCCGGCGCAGCCTCGGCTCCTTCATTATCCTGGACCATGTGAACCAGGCGCAGATGGCGGCGCTGCCTTACGTCTACCTGGGCTACTGGGTCTCCGGCAGCCAGAAGATGGCCTACAAGGCCAGGTTCAACCCGATCGAGATTCTGCGCCCGGGCGGCTGGGTTTCCATGAGCAAGCGGGATCGGGAGAAGGCCTGGGGGCGGAAGGTTTCGGCATAAAGGCAGGCGCCATTGCTCCCCCGCTGCGGGAGCCAGTCGGCGCAGCCGACTGAGGGGGCAAGTAATATTTCCCCCTTCTGCGACGGCCAGGCCCCCTCCGTCACGTCGCTCCGCTTCGCTACGCGCCGCGCCACCTCCCCCAATGGGGGAGGAATTGGAGTCCAGACAGATCAGGTCGATCTCAGCTCAACACCAGACTGCCCTTCCCGCCTCACCTAATCCTTGCGGCGGCCCGCCTGCCCTTTAAGCTAGGGTGAAACATCAAGGGGGAAATCCATGCTCTCGACACGCTTCACCGCGGCGATGACCGCGATCGCGCTTATCCTGTCGCCAGCCGCACCGACCTTTGCCGCGCACGCCAGCGCCGGCGCGACGCTCGCCCCAGCGAAAAGCCCAGAAGCCGAAGGCTTCGACAGCCAGCGGCTGAAGCTGCTCGACGACTACATGGCCCAGGTGGTCGCCGACGGCCGCGTGGCCGGCATGACCACCCTGCTGGCCCGCCACGGCAAGGTCGTGGAGTTCAAGACCTACGGCAAGGCCAGCCTCGCGGCCGGAACGCCGATGAACAAGGACGCCATCTTCCGCATCTATTCCATGTCCAAGCCGCTCACCGGCGTCGGCATGATGATCCTGTTCGAGCAGGGCAAGTGGCGGCTGGACGATCCGGTCACCCGCTATGTGCCGGAGTTCAAAAACCTGACCGTGATGACCGGCGTCGACAAGGACGGGAACATCACCACCGAGCCGATGAAGCGGCCGCCGACCATGCGCGAAATCATGAGCCACACCGCCGGCTTCGGCTATGGCCTGGGCGACACCCATCCGGTGGACAAGCTCTATCGCAGCAAGCAGGTGCTGGGCTCGCACGGCCTGAAGGAGATGATCGACCGCACGGCGACCATTCCGCTGATGTACCAGCCGGGCACCGACTGGTCCTATTCCAGCGCCGTCGACATCCAGGGCTATATTATCGAGAAGCTGTCGGGCCAGACCCTGGGCCAGTTCCTGGAGGCCAATGTCTTCAAGCCGCTGAAGATGAAGGACACCGGCTTCCTGACCAAGCCCGGCCAGGGTGGACGGCTGGCCGCCGTCTATGTGGGGGACAAGGCCACCGGCAAGATCGTGTCGGCCGACGCCCTGTTCGGCGGCAAGATGCCCGACTACACCAAGCCGCCCAACATGGAATCCGGCGGCGGCGGCCTGGTCTCCACCACCATCGACTATGCCCGCTTCTGCCAGATGATGCTGAACAAGGGCGAGCTGGACGGGGTGCGGATCCTGTCCCCCTCCTCCATCGAGCTGATGGACACCAATGTGGTGCCCAAGAGCGTGCTGGTGAACACCAACGGCACCACCACCTCCCGCTTCAACGAGGCGGTGGGCTTCGGCCTCGACTTCATGGTGGTCAGCGACCCGCGCAAAGCCGGCCTGAACGAAGGCAAGGACACCATGAGCTGGGGCGGCGCCGCCGGCACCTGGTTCTGGATCGACCCCACCAACGATGTCCTGTTCGTCGGCATGATCCAGCGGATGGGTGGCACCGGTGGGGATGACCTGGGCGGCCAGGCGCGGACGCTGACGTATCAGGCGCTGGTGCATCCGGAGCGGTAGAGAGTTGCATAGAAGAACAGACAAGAGTTCGACGCCAAAACGGCAGGATCGGCAAGTCGGCCTTACCGCCGAGCTATCCGACGAGTGGATTGAAGCCGCGCGAACCGCTCCTGCCCCACCAGCCTCGGATGATTCAAGAAAAATGAGCCTTCAAATCCGCTCATCCCGGCGAATGCCGGGACCCAGATGACAAAGCACACGCGCTAATCCAGCGACCCCCAAACCTCATCCGGCCCACCGGAGCCATATGATCTGGGTCCCGGCATTCGCCGGGATGAGCGGGTGATTTGCCGCGGTGGGAGTTTCAGCGGGAAAGGAAACATCCCACAGCGTCACCACGAACACCGCAGGACACAGCGTCAACGCCCCTACTCTTGTCCGGATCGGGGTCCCTCATCGCTAAGACGAACTCTCCGTCAGTCAGAGGATCAAATGCGACCAGATATCCCTCGCCATCGTCGGCCACCACTGCAACACTAAGGATCACGAGCTTCTTATCTGTCGGATCCATATCGCGAATTGGAGTCCAGTAGGGCGCAACAAGCGAAACCTTCATCTTCGCCAATTCGGTTCTGTACCACTCCGGCGGTAATGGCGAGCCCAAGGCAAGAGGGTCAGGTTCGGGCACGCCGTATGACATCAGCTCTTCACTGACATCGTTGCTTAGACTGACAAGGTCTACGCCCACTGGCTCCTACCTCGGCCTGAACCGCTTGCTCGTCGGGAAGCCCCTCGGCGCGACCTTGCCTGAGGCGGCTCTCCGGCCGAGCCACTCGCGCCACTCGGGCCAGACGCGCGTCCGACCAGCTTGGTCGATCCAGGCGGCGCCGTCTTCGGCTTTGAAGGCCAGGGCATCACGCAACCCGCCTTCGCGGTAGCTTTGCAGCTTCACGCCCTTGCCGCGCGGCATCTCGGGCAGCTCGTCTAACGGGAAGATCAGGATCTTGCCGTTGTCGCCGATCACGGCCAGCTGGTCGCCGACGGCTTCCAGGCAAACCAGGGCTTCGCCGTTCAGCACCTGTTTGCCGGCTCTTCGGAAGGAGATGGCTTCTTCTTCCGGCATGACGAAGCCGTAGCCGGCTTTGGAGGCCAGGATGCGCTTGCGGCCGGGCTTGTGGGCGAAGACGTCGATGATGCCGACCTTGTCATCCAGGTCGAGCATCAGCCTCAAGGGTTCGCCGTGACCCCGCGCGGACGGGAGCTTATCGCAGGCCAGGGTGAAGAAGCGGCCATCGGAGGCGAAGATAACCAGCTTATCGATTGTTTCTGCTGGAACAATGAAGCCCAGCTTGTCGCCTTCCTTGAACTTTAGCTCTGACGGGTCTTCCACCCGGCCCTTGGCGGCGCGGATCCAGCCGCGTTCGGAGAGGATGACAGTGATCGGCTCGCGCACGATCATCGCTTCCACCGTGGCGGCCAGGTCCACCTGCGGCGCCACCGCGAAGGTCGAGCGGCGCTTGCCGACGGCGGTGTCGGGACCCAGCACCTTGCGCACGGCGCGCAGGCCGGCGCCGACCAGTTTCCACTGCGCCTTGTCGCTGGCCAGCATGGCGTTCAGGCCGTCCCGCTCCTCAGCCAGATCGGCGTGCTCGCGGCGGATCTCCATCTCCTCCAGCTTGGCCAACTGGCGCAGGCGGGTGTTGAGGATGGCGTCGGCCTGAATGTCGGACAGGGCGAAGGCGGCGATCAGCTTGGCCTTGGGCTCGTCCTCATAGCGGACGATGCGGATCACCTCGTCCAGATTGAGGTAGGCGATCAGCAGGCCGTCGAGGATGTGCAGCCGGGCCTCGATCTTGCCCAGGCGGAAGCGGGCGCGGCGCACCAGCACCTCGCGACGGTGATCGAGGAAGGCCAGCAGCAGGGGCTTCAGCCCCATGACGCCGGGCGCGCCGTCGGCGCCGATGACGTTCATATTGACCGGGAAACGGGTCTCCAGGTCGGACAGCTTGAACAGGCTCTCCATCAGCACGTCGGCGGGGATGTTGCGCGACTTGGGCTCGATCACCACCCGCACGTCCTCGGCGGACTCATCGCGCACATCGCCCAGCAGCGGGGCCTTCTTGTTCTCGATCAGGTCGGCCAGCTGTTCGATCAGCTCGGCCTTCTTCACCTGATAGGGGATCTCGGTGACGATGATCCGGTAGACGCCCCGGCCCATGTCTTCCTCATGCCAGCGCGCACGCACCCGCACCCCGCCCCGGCCGCTTTCGTACATGTCCAGCAGCGACGACGGCGGCTCGACGATGATGCCGCCGGTGGGGAAGTCGGGGCCCGGCGAAACGGCAACCAGATCGGCCGTGGTGGCGTCGGGCTTGTCGAGCAGGATCAGGCAGGCGTCGATCAGCTCGGCGGCGTTATGCGGCGGGATGGAGGTGGCCATGCCCACGGCGATGCCGGACGAGCCATTGGCCAGCAGGTTGGGGAACTGGGCCGGCAGGACGACCGGCTCGGACTCCTCGCCGTCGTAGGTGGCGCGGAAGTCCACCGCATCCTCGTCGATGCCGTCGAGCAACAGGGCGGCGGCCTCGGTCAGGCGGCACTCGGTATAGCGCATGGCGGCGGCGTTATCGCCGTCGATGTTGCCGAAGTTGCCCTGCCCGTCCACCAGCCGGTAGCGCTGGGCGAAGTCCTGGGCGAGGCGCACCAGGGCGTCGTAGACGGCGGTGTCGCCGTGCGGGTGGTATTTGCCGATTACGTCCCCGACCACGCGGGCGCACTTCTTGGCCGTGGTCTCCGGGTCCATCCGCAGCATGCGCATGGCGAACAGCAGCCGCCGATGCACGGGCTTCAGCCCGTCGCGCACATCCGGCAGGGCGCGCTGGGTAATGGTCGACAGGGCGTAGGCGAGGTAGCGGGTCGACAGCGCGTCGCTGAGCGGCTCATCGATGATCCGGTCACCGTCGTCTCCGCCGCCATCGGGCGGGGTCACGGGTTTGTTCATGGCTCAAGCCAATCTCTGACTCTCGGGGCTGTGTCCAGCGTTGCGAGAGGTGTTGCGAGGAACACCTCTCGCAAAGGGAGAGGGAGGGGCCCGCGCCGAAGGCGTGGGAGGGTGAGGGGTTACGCGGGTTCAGGATGTAACTGGACCGTCCCTAAGCCCTCACCCTCCCAAGCTTCGCTTGGGCCCCTCCCTCTCCCTCCGGGAGAGGTGTAAAACTATAGCCGTCCCGCGTCCCTGAGGCGGTCGATCAGCCATACCCTCGCGGGCGGCAGAGGCCGGTTCATCACCGCGAAGACGAAGGTCTCCAGGAAGTGGCCGGTGAGGGTCAGGCCGGAGCCGACGTCGCCGGCCGCAAGCCCGGTCTGCGACGCCAGCATGAAGGGCGGCAGGGCTAGCAGGCGGTCGGCGTAAGGGGCGCCGGCGTCGCGGCTGACGGCGCGGCCGGTGCGGGGGCTGACGTAGATCAGGTCATCGGTCGTGCCCGTGGAGGCGCACTTGGAGAGGTCGAGGCCGAAGCCCAGTTCCTGAAGCAGGCCGGCTTCGAACCGCACATAGACGGCGGGCCAGGCTTCCAGGGCCATCAGAGCCGCACTCAGGGCTTCGAAGGCGTAGAAGGCTCCGGGATGGGCCTCCCGCTCCGGCAGGGCGCCGGCGGCCACCGAGGCGGCGGCGGCCAGGCCAGCAAGCGCGATGGGATCGTCGAACAGGGCGGCTGGCCCCTCGCCTACCGGCTCAAGCGCCGCCGAGCCCATCTGTTCGGCCAGGCGGGAGCGGAACCGGGCGATCACGCGGGCGCCGGGCTGGAGGTAGGGCTTCATCTTCCGCGAGGCGCCGCCGGCGACGTGGACCACGTAGCGGCCGTGGGCCGAGGTCAGCAGATCGACGATGGCGCCGCTCTCGCCGTGCAGGCGGGCGGAGAGAACATAGGCGTCGTCTTCGAAGTCCATGGATGGAGGATATAGGGTTCGTGGGGTTGGTGCACGAAGGGTTGCGTTAGCCGCGTGCGTCCTTCGACGCGCCGCTTCGCGTCGGCTCAGGATGACGTAGTGAGGTGGGCCGCAGAATTGAAGGTCGGATTGGGCTTCATAATTCTACGTCATCCTGAGCCGGCCGCGCTTGCGGCCGTGTCGAAGGACGCACTCAGCCCGCCTCACACATCGAAATCCAGCCCCTGCCCGTAGAACTCCCGCTCCTCGGCCCAGTTCTCGCGGACCTTGACGTGCAGGAACAGGTGCACCGTGCGGCCAAGGATTTCAGTGAGGTCGGTGCGGGCGTTTTCGCCGATCCATTTCAGGGTCTGGCCGCCCTTGCCCAGCACGATGGGGCGCTGGCTGTCGCGCTCGACATAGATGTTCTGCTCAATCCGCACCGAGCCGTTCTTGGCTTCCTCGAACCCCGTGGTCTCCACGGCCGCCGCGTAGGGAAGCTCCTCGTGGACGCGCAGGTAGATCTTCTCGCGGGTGATCTCGGCGGCCAGCAGGCGGGCCGGCAGGTCGGCGGTCTGGTCTTCGGGATAGAGCCAGGGGCTTTCCGGCATCAGCTCGGCCAGACGGTTGCGCAGGTCTTCGACGCCCGAACCGTTGGCGGCTGAGATCATGAAGACCTCCGAGTAGACGCCGGTCTCGAACAGGGTCTGGGACAGGCCAAGCAGCTGGTCGCGCTTGACCACATCGATCTTGTTGATGGCCAGGATGGCCTTGGCGCCGGAGCTTTTAAGGCCCTCGACGATGCTCTCCACGTCCTCGGCGGAGCGGCGGTCGGCGGCCTTGCCGGTTCCGGCGCGGACGGCCAGCTCGGCGTTGGCGTCCACCAGATGCACCACGGCGTCGGCGTCCTGGGCGCCGCTCCAGGCCGAGCGGACCATGGCGCGGTCGAGCCGGCGGCGCGGCTTGAAGATGCCGGGGGTGTCCACCAGCACGATCTGGGCCTGGCCGGCCATGGCCACGCCCTTGACCGGGAAGCGGGTGGTCTGGACCTTCTGGGTGACGATGGTGACCTTGGAGCCGACCAGCCGGTTGACCAGGGTGGACTTGCCCGCGTTCGGCGCGCCGATCACGGCGGCGAAACCGGCTTTGGTGGGTCCAGCCTCGGTGGACTCGCTCATAGGTGGCCTTCTCTAATCAACAGGGCGCCGGCGGCGGACATTTCCGCCTCCTGACGCGATCGGCCTTCGGCGCGCTCCGGCGCCAGCCCGACGACTTGAACTTCAACGGTGAAGACCGGGGCATGGTCCGGTCCGCGCCGTCCTACCACGGAATAGGCGGGCAGCGGCCTGCCCAGGCCTTGCGCCCATTCCTGCAGCGCGGTCTTGGCGTCCTGAGGCCGGGGCTCGCCCAGGCGGTCGAAGGCTTCCGACCACAGGTCGAGGAAGGCCGCCCGGGTGATCTCCAGACCGGCGTCCTGGTAGAGGGCCGCCATCACCGCCTCGCAGGCGCCAGCGAGGATAGAGTCCTTCTCCCGCCCGCCGGTCTTGGTCTCGGAACCGGAGAGCCGGAGCGCTGGGCCCAGCTCCATGCGGCGCGCCACCTCGGCGCAGGTCTTGCGGCTGACCAGGGCGTTCAGACGCGGAGCGAGGTCGCCCTCCGGCGATGCGGGATAGACCTGGGCCAGCCGTTCGGCGGCCAGCAGGCCGATCACCCGGTCGCCGATGAACTCCAGCACCTCATTGTCGCGCGCCTTGCCTTTGGTCCCGTGCGCGCTGGCGTGGGTCAGGGCCCGCTCCAGCAGGGTCGGGTCGGCGAAGGCATGATTCAATCGGCGTTCGAGCTGCTCGACCGCGGTTTCGCGGACGTTCATTTGAGCAGTCTAAACGCCCGGTCCGGGCGCAGGCTCGAGCCCCAGGACGCCGGCTTCAACAGCGAGGCGCCAGGCTTGGCCGAGAACAGGACCAACTGGGCGTGGCCGACAAGGTCCTCCTCCGGCACGAAGCCGACACCGGCGTCGCCGGGGATGAACTTGTCGAGCGCGGGATCCCAGCCGCAAGTGGCGGAGCCGGTCATGCTGGCTGGCATCGCCGGGTCGAAGCGGCTGTCCAGGGAGTTGTCGCGGTTGTCGCCCAGGGTGAAGTAGCAATGCTGGGGCACCACATAGACGCCGGTGTTCTCCGCCGGATTGTCATTGCCATAGCTGTTGGTCAGGTAGGTGCGGCCGTTGGGAAGGGTCTCCCAATAGCGGGAGACCGGCACGCTGATCCCGTCCCCCGCATCCTCCTGCCCTGCTGGGGCTGGTTTGCGGATGACGGGGGTGTCGTTGATATAGACCAGCCCCTGCCTGATCTGGATCCGGTCGCCCGGCAGGCCGATCAGGCGTTTGACGTAGACAGCGCCGGTCGTATTCGCCTCGCGCGGCAGCTTGAAGACGACGATGTCGCCCCGGTCCGGCGCGCGGTTAAGCAGGCGGCCGGAAAAAAGCGGCGGGCTGAACGGGATGGCGTGCTTGCTGACTCCGTAGCTCAGGGTCGAGACAACGATGTAGTCGCCTTCCAGCAGGTTGGGCTCCATCGACGCCGACGGGATGATAAAGGGCTGGAACAGCAGCACCCGGGCGAGCACCACCACCACCGCCGCGGCGATCACCGCCGTGATCAGCTCCATCTCACCGCGCCGCCGCCGCTTACGGGGCGCGGCAGCGGCCGGGGCCTTGGTCATCGCCTCGGCCGTCACCCGCGCGTCTCCCGCAGGGTCGCGCCGGCCAGCATTATTTCAGCCCATGGAAGAAGCGGTTCAGCCGGATGTTCATCACCCAGGTCCAGGGCTTGAACAGCGAGGCGCCCGGGCTCCAGGACAGCAGGATAAAGCGGGCGCGGCCGATCAGGTCTTCCTCCGGCACGAAGCCGACGCCAGGCTCGCCGCCCTGGGCGAGGGCGTCCACGGACGGATCCCAGCCGCAGGTCGCCGTGCCGGTCAGCTCTGGCGGCATGGAGGGGTCGAAGCGGCTATCCAGCGAGTTGTCGCGGTTGTCGCCCATCATGAAGTAGCAGTGCTGGGGAATGGTGTAGACGGCGGTGTTGTTGGCCGTGGCGCAGCCGGCGAACTTCTGGATCACGTACTGGCGCCCATTCGGCGCGGTCTCCTGATGGCGGTCCGGATTCGCCGCGGTGGCGCAATCGGGCGCTACGCTGCTCGGCAGGTTTTTGACCGCCTTCGCCGGCGGCGTCGTCCACGCCGAGACCTTGCCGTTGATGTAGACTTGGCCGTCTTTGACCTGCAGCTGGTCGCCGGGCATGCCGACCAGGCGCTTGATGTAGTCGATCCGGCTGGCCCCGGCCTCGCGCGGCAGCTTGAAGACGATGATGTCGCCCCGGGTCGGCGCGTGGTTGAAGATACGGCCGTGGAACAGCGGCGGGCTGAACGGGATGGAGTGTTTGGAATAGCCGTAGCTGAACTTGGAGACGACGATGTAGTCGCCCTCGTACAGGTTGGGCTCCATCGACGCCGACGGGATCGTATAGGGCTGGAACAGGAAGATCCGCAGCGCCAGCGCGATCAGCAGCGCATAGGCGATGGTCTTGGCGATCTCGATGCCCTCGTTGACGGCGGCGGATCGGTTGTCGGCGGTGGTCATAAGCTTGCGGAATCTCTGTCGTGGGCCACGGCTGGTCCGGGAGCCTTGCTAGACGTTCAATACACGAGGAGCAAGCCGCGCGCCCGTTAACTCGCCTTCAGGGGGCAGGCGGCGCAGGTCGGGCCTCGATGATGACGAAGGCCTGGGCGTAGGGGTGGTCGTCGGTGAGGCTGACGTGGATGAAGGGCGTGCAGCCTGGCGGCATCAACTCCGCCAGCCGCGCCGCCGCCCCGCCGGTCAGCGCCATGGTCGGCTGGCCCGAGCGCAGGTTCACCACCCCCATGTCGCGCCAGAACACACCCCGCCGGATGCCGGTGCCGAGGGCCTTGGAACAGGCCTCCTTGGCCGCGAACCGCTTGGCGTAGCTGGCGGCCGCATCGCCCTTGCGCTCGGAGCGGGCGCGCTCGACGTCGGTGAAGACCCGCTGGACGAAGCGGTCGCCGAAGCGCTGCAGGGTCTTTTCGACCCGGCGGATGTCGGACAGGTCCGAGCCTATGCCGACGATCAAGCGGCTGCCTCATCGCCCAAGGCGTCTCTGGCCGCGTCCATCAGCGCGCGCATGCGGCGGATGGCCGGGTCCAGGCCGGTGAACAGGGCCTCGCCGATCAGGAAGTGGCCGATGTTGAGTTCGGCCAGTTCCGGGATGGCGGCGATGGCGCCGACGGTCTCGTAGTCGATGCCGTGGCCGGCGTGGACTTCCAGGCCCAGGGTCGCGGCCTGGGCGGCGCCGGCCTGCAGGCGGCGCAGCAGATGGTCCGCCTCGGGGTTGCGCTCGCGCACCGCGTTGCAATAGGCGCCGCAGTGCAGCTCAACCACCTGGGCGCCCACTTCGGCTGAGGCGGCGATCTGGCGGGGGTCGGCTTCGATGAACAGGGAGACGCGGATCTTGGCCGCCTTCAGCGCGGCGACCACGGGGGCGACGCGGTTGTGCTGGCCGGCCACGTCCAGGCCGCCTTCGGTGGTCAACTCCTCGCGCCGCTCGGGCACCAGGCAGGCGGCGTGGGGCAGATGGCGCAGGGCGATCTGCTCCATCTCGTCGGTGACGGCCATCTCGAAGTTGAGCGGCAGGCCGCGCTTGCGGGTCAGGGCCGCCAGGGCCTCAATGTCGGCGTCGGCGATGTGGCGGCGATCCTCGCGAAGGTGGGCGGTGATCCCGTCCGCGCCGGCGGCCAGGGCGACCTCGGCCGCCCGCGCTGGGTCGGGATAGGACTCGCCCCGCGCGTTGCGGATAGTGGCGACGTGGTCGATGTTGACGCCCAGACGCAGTCTAGACATTGGCTGCTCCTCCAATTCCTCCCCTCCTGGGGGAGGCAGGCGTGCAAAGCGCGCCGGAGGGGGCAGGTATCAACCCCCTACCGCCGGCGTAGCGGCAAAGGCCCCCTCCACCGCTTCGCGGTCGTTCGGGGCATGCCCCGAACCCCCCGATGGGGGAGGAATTAAGGTCAGCGCCCTGCCCCATCACGCCGAAAGCCTCCGGCTGCCGGGCTCCTCGGCCGGCAGGGCGGCCAGTTCCGGCGGCAGGTCGCCCACGGCGTAGGCGGGCACCACCAGGCTGGCCAGGGCGACCAGCGGCGCGCCGCAGTCGGCCTTGCCGCCGGAGCGATCGACGATGCAGGCCGCGCACAAAACCTTGCCGCCGGCCGTCTCCACCGCCTCGACCGTCTCCCGCAGCGACAGGCCGGTGGAAACCACGTCCTCGACCACCACGACGCGGGCGCCGGGCTTGATCGCAAAGGCTCTACGGAATTTGAACACCCCGCCTTCCCGCTCGAGGTAGATCGACGGCACGCCCAGGTGCCGGGCGGTCTCGTAGCCGGGAATGATGCCGCCCACGGCGGGGGAGATGACCACGTCGATGTCGCTGTAGGACTGCTCGACCAGGGCGGCGAGCGCCTTGCACAGCCGCTCGCAGCGTTCCGGGTGCATGAAGACCAGGTTCTTCTGCAGGAACATGCCGCTGTGCAGGCCCGAGGACAGCACGAAATGGCCTTCGCGCAGGGCGCCGGCGGCGCGGAATTCGTCGAGCACGTCTTGGGTGTTCATGGGCGCGGGGCTCCTCTGCGGTCAGGGGTTATTTGCGCCGCGAGGGTCGCGCATTCAAGACACGCTGGGCGAAGAAGAAGGATTCGACGCGAAGGCGCGAAGGACGCCAAGGCGGGCGCAGCCCGCGCGACAATCACGAACGACCGGGTTCGAAAGATGCGCGCTTCGCGCCGTCAACTTCGCGTCCTTCGCGCCTTCGCGTCAAACCTGCGAAAACAACGACCTCAGCCGCGTGGCCGCTCGACCGTCTCGATCGGCGGACACGCCCTCAGGGCGGCGGCGATGTTGGTGAGGTGCCTGGCGTCGCGGACGTCCATCTCGAAGTCGACGTCGAAATACTCGGAATGGCGACGGGTCATGTGCACGCCGGTAATGTTGCCGCCGGCTTCGCCGATGATGGTGCAGGCTTGGCCCAGCACGCCGGGGGTATTGCCGATGGTGGCGCGCAGCCTCGCGAACGAGACCGTGTTCCGGCCCGCTTCCGGCGTCCATTGCAGGTCGCGCCAGACGTCGTCGTGGCCCTCGTGCGAGGCCAGTTCCGGGCAGTCGATGGCATGCACCTCCACCGTGCGGCCGTCGCCCTCGGTTATGCCGACGATGCGGTCGCCGGGCACCGGGTTGCAGATCGGGCAGAAGGTGAGCGCCGCGCTGGGCTTCAGCTTCTGGCCCTTCACATAGAGGCGCGCGGCCCGGCCGGACTCGATCCTGCGCCGCGCCGTCGCCGCCGCCCGCTCAGAGTCCTTCAGGCCAGGGAAGATCACGTCCAGCACATCGGCCGGCGCGACGCGGGCGCGGCCGACGGCGTTGAACAGATCGTCCTCTGTGGTGACGCCGAACCGGTCCAGCGCCGGCCGCAATGACACGTTCGCCCGCGACTTGCCGGCCCGGTCGAAGGTCTGGTCCAACGAGGCGCGGCCGAGGCGGATCATCTCTTCCTTCTCGGTCTGGCGGATGTGGCGGCGCATGGCCGAGCGGGCGCGGCCCGTCACCGCCAGGGATTGCCAGTCCGCATGGGCCACGGGGGTCGAGCCCCGCACCACCTCGACCACGTCGCCATTGTTCAGCGCCGTGCGCAGCGGCACCAGCTCGCCATTGACCTTCACCCCCACGGCGGTGTCGCCCACGTCGGAGTGGACCGCATAGGCGAAGTCCAGCGGCATGGCGTCCCTGGGCAGGGTGATCAGCCGGCCCTTGGGCGTGAAGACGAACACCTGGTCGAGGAACATCTCCAGCTTGGCGTGTTCGACCAGGTCCTCGGCGTCGCCGCCGTCTTCCAGCACCTGGACCAGGTGGCGCAGGTTCACCAGCGGGTCGCGCCCGCCGGCGGCCTCCATGGCCTCCTGGTCGAAGCCATAGGACTGGTTCTTGTACTGCCAGTGCGCCGCGACCCCGTCCTCGGCGATCCGGTCCATGTTTTCGGTGCGGATCTGCAGCTCGATCCGCATGCCCTTGGGTCCCACCACGGTGGTGTGCAGGGAGCGGTAGTTGTTGCTCTTGGGGGTCGAGATGAAGTCCTTGAACCTCGCCGGCGCGCAGGACCAGGCGCGGTGGATGGCGCCCAGGGCCTGGTAACAATCGGTCTCGCTCCCGACCAGCACGCGGAAGGCATAGATGTCCGACAGCTGGGAGAAACCGATCGACTTGCGCTGCAGCTTGCGCCAGATCGAATAGGGATGCTTTTCGCGGCCATAGACCCGGGCGAACACCCCGGCCTGTTCCAGCTTGGCGGAGATTTCCCCCGACACCACGGCCACCGCCCCGCCCTGCTCCGCCCGCAACTGCTCCAGCCGGCGGATGATGGCCGAGCGCGCCTTGGGGTTCAGGTGGGTGAAGGCCAGCTCTTCCAGCTCGGTGCAGATGCGGTGGCAGCCGATGGAGCGGGCGAGCGGCGCATAGATGTCCAGGGTCTCGCGGGCGATCCGCTCGCGCTTGGCCGCCTGCTTGATGAAGCCCAGGGTGCGCATGTTGTGCAGCCGGTCGGCCAGCTTGACCATCAGGACCCGCACGTCCTTGGAGATGGCCAGGATGAATTTGCGCAGGTTGGCCGCCTGGCGGGCATAGTCGGCCGACAGCTCCAGGCGCGACAGCTTGGTCACCCCCTCCACCATCTCGCCGATCTCGGGGCCGAAGGCGGCGTCGATGTCGGCCCGGCTCACGTCGGTGTCCTCGATCACATCGTGCAGCAGCGCCGTGCAGATGCTGGCGGTGTCGAGGCGGTAGTCGGTGAGGATGCCGGCCACCTCGATGGGGTGGGCGAAATAGGGATCGCCGGAGGCCCGGGTCTGCGAGCCGTGCATGCGCACCGCATAGACATAGGCGCGGTTCAGCAGGCCTTCGTCGGCGCTGGGGTCATAGCTCTTGACCCGGTCGATCAGCTCATACTGGCGCAGGAATTTCTGCCGCGGCTTGGCGGGCTCCGGGGCCGCTTCGGGAGCAGCCTCGGCGACCGGCGGTTCGGAAACCGCCGGCGCGTCTGGTGACGTGCCAATAGACGTGTCTGCTGGCGCGGCGACAACAGGTTCAGCCGCGAGGATGGAGGGGTCTTCGCCCGGGGGGCTCAGTACCGCTCCTCTTGACCGCCGTCGCGGTCGCTTTGCAGGGCGCGAACCAGCTCCTGCTCGCTCATGTGCTGGTGCTGCGGATCGGCCAGCAGGGCCAGGGCTTCGGCCTCTTCCTCGGCGTCGGCGCGCTCGTCGACGCGCTGCAGGCTGGTGATCAGGCCTTCGCGCAGGCTCTCGGCGTCCACCACGTCATCGGCGATTTCGCGCAGGGCCACCACGGGGTTCTTGTCATTGTCCCGATCCACCAGGATCGCCGACCCGGCCGAAATCGCCCGCGCGCGATGCGCGGACAGCAGCACGAGGTTGAAACGATTGGGGACTTTCTCGACGCAGTCTTCGACGGTGACGCGGGCCATGAACACTCTCGGGTAGGATTGGGGGCTGCTAAGATAGAGAGATTGGGGGGTGGATGCAATGGCGGGGTTGGGGTTGGCCGAACCTCGGCGAACGGCAGCGCCTGACTCTCGTCGGTCCTTCTGACCGTCCGCTTCGAACGCCAGTGCCCAAGGACGAACTTTCCTGCCCGAAGGGCGAGATGCGCGCTCCTCAGGTTCTACCCTTGCCCGCACGCCGGTAGCGTCTGTAGCTCTCAGCCTCAAGCCGCTCGAGCTCCTCCTCGCCCGGCAGCTTGAAGATTTCCATCCAATATTGGGGATCAAGTGGCCGACTCGGTTCGGGATTGAAGGGGTCCGGCAGCGCTTGGGCATCAAGGTCGGGCGCTAGTAAGGGCATCAGACGGCCGTCTGTCGCAATCGTTAGCAGATCAGCCGCTCCCTCGCGGGCAGCGCGGGCGGCCGCAGCGGTCGGGTGCTTCCCTTTGTGGGCGAGGTCGTTGCGCGCCTTCCTTGCCCTCGACAGCTTTGCCAACGTCTCAGGCGTGATGATGTCGATTTGGTGCAGCAACTCGTGGCGCGCGGCGGTGGTCCAAGTGCGGAAGTCGGCTAACTGATCGGCGCGCCCGTCGATCACGGTACCCTGCTTCGCCGGCTGCAATACGTAGCGGGTCCACAGGTTGGAGGTGACCTGCTCCACGACTATCCAGAGGTTTGCGAGCGCAGAGCCCCAATCTCGCTTCGCGAAGGCGGTCGTTCCCTTAAGCAGGAATTCGGGGCTCAGCTCGTTCACAGCGGCCAGGACATCCCGACCAAGAGCCATTGCCGAGGTCAGGTCGTTGGCCCCGACCTCCCTTGGCTTCATCAGCGAGATCGCCTCAAGAGCAGACGCGCGCTTCAAGCGGACGAGGTTGTGGAATCGGTTAGCTGCCGCACTGCCATGGCCGTGTACACGTAGATACTTCCAGTCGATGATCGAGCCGAAATCGAGCCCATCGAGCGCAATGGCCTCGCAGTAGACGCCTCCAATCAGCAGGGCTGAGAGACATCGATTGAAAAATTCCACCGCTTGCTGGTCACTGCGGAGATGAGGCAGCGTTGGGAGCCCAACTGCACCGTCGCGGCACACGACCATGTGGTAGGGCGGTTCTAGCCCAACATCTATGCCGCCAACCAGCTCGTGTAAGGCGACATAGTCCCAGCTCCCGCCGTTCACTTCGTCGATCGTTACATGCCAGGGTGTCGAGTCAGGCCCGTTCACCAAGCGAAATGGTTGGAGGTAGGCGACCATGCAGGGGACGCGCCGCTTGGCCAGCTCCTCGACTTCAGGATCTTGATTTGCACGGTTGGTCATCGCCACACCGTAGCTTGAACGCTGAAATCTGAAAGAGCGGCTGTCCTGACTGGATCTTGCCCGCTAGGCGAGTTTGCGCTGGTGGGGTCGATGATACACGTAGCCCTGGCAGGGAATTGAAGGTCCAGTTTCACGCGCGGATCGAATGTCAGCTATTGGGGGGCAGGAGGCGGCCAATGGCGCTCTGCCGCGTATAGCGGCGATACCGGTTCGCGCTTTTGATCTTGGCCTGCGTCCGCATCCACTGCGATAGTCGTGACGCATGCGTCGCCGTCAGGTAAGCCATACTATCCACCACGAACCTAGATGGCGAACCGTGCCCGACGTACCCATAATCTGCTATGTGTCGATGCCGAACGGCCCGCCGTTCGATCGTGTCTTCGACCTTGCGGTCGAACCCGCGATTGCGGACGCCGGCTTTGACCTCGCCAGCCCAAACAACATTCGTATTTCGGACAGCATTGATTTCGCCATCACGGCCGAGATTGAGAGGGCGTCGATCGTGGTGGCCGACGTCAGCAGGGCCAGCCCCAGCGTCTTCTACGAAATGGGCATCGCCCAAGGTCAACGCAAACCGCTCGTCATCATCGCTGCCAATCTAGAGAGCGTCCCGCGGGATCTGCTCCATCAGCGGATCATCACATACGGACTGGATGATCGAGGGCTGCGCGAACTGCGGCGCAATCTGACCGACACTATCCGCCGTTCTGTCGTCGCTCCGGCGCGGACGATCGCGTTCCGTAGTGAAAGCCCCGCGCAACGGGACACGGTTCTGAAGACGCTCGAAAAAGCCTATTCCGATTACCATGCGGGTGATCCACAGCAGGCTGCGGTCCACTTCAAAAGCGTGGTCGAAAGCGCTGTGCGGGGTGGCGACACACACTTGGCCGCCGTCGCCCTGAATGGTCTTGGCTACGTCTACCAGTCAACCGGTGAACTTGACGCTGCCTTGTCGGCGCTGCAGGAGGCGTTTGAACGGACGAGCTCGATTGAAGATCCCAGGCTGCGGCTCGCAATCACAACCAATCTCGCCAATGTCGTAGCGAACACAGGCGATCTTTCCCGATCCCGTTATTTCTTGGAGGACGGGCTCCAGCAGGCGCATGCGATCGGCGATGACGAGCTGACGGCCTCGGTGCTGGCCAACTTTGCCCACGTCCTCTCGATGTCGAACGATTTCACTGGCTCCGAAAGGGCTTATCAGGAGGCCTTGGCCACCCTACGAGCCATCAACAGCCCCGACATGGCGAAGGTCGAAGCTAACCTCGCAGCGGTGATGTTGCAGCAGGGGCGACACAGCGAGGCACAGCGGCTCCTGCTTGACGCCGCCGCTCAGTTCCAAATCCACGGTGATCAGGCCGGTCGGGCGTCCGTCCTGCATAACCTTGGGTCGGTCCTGCAGCGCATGGGCGATCTGGGAGCCGCCGAGCGATACCTAGTCGAGAGCCTGCAGATCAAGGAACAGCTCGGCGATAGGGGTTCAGCAGCGCTTTCGCTGGCCAACCTTGCGGGTTTGGCCGGCGTTAAGGGAGATCTGGAACACGCGTTGGAGCTGTTCGCCAGAGCCGCCGCCATCCAGGAAGAAATCGGCGACCGTCTCGGATTGGCGCAAACTTTATTTAACTTGGGCATCCTGGCCCAACGCACGGAGAATACGGAATCGTCAGTCGCATTCCTCGAGCGATCCTTGGGGTTGGCGGAATCGCTCAGGTCGCCTCTAGCGGATCAGATCAGATCGGCCCTTGAGGAGATGCGGCTTGAAAACCTGGACGGTCACTGATGGACGGCCGGCGTCCCGATCATTTTGACGTCTTCATGAAGATGCTAGAAGTGATCGAGCAGGATCTCCAGCGGGCACCGGCTGCGGCACACGATCAAGCCAGGGTCACCAACATCATCGAGAGAATTCAAGGCACGCTTATTATTCAAACCGTCGAGGGAGACGCCGTGATGTCCGGAGACCACTTTGAAAATATCCAGAATTCAGTGATCGGCACGCGGGGTGCCAAAGTTCACGGATACATTCAGGTGAAAGAGGCGCGCGGCGAACCGGTCGCCGACGCCATGTCGGCACTGCATGATGCGCTGCAATCGCCGGAGATTCCCGATGCGAAGCGTGCGGAAGCGGCGGAATTGCTGGGGGCCCTCACCACCCAGGCCTCGTCAAAGGACTCGTCAAAGTTTGTTCTCAAGTCGATCGGCGAGGGCTTCATGAAATCCGTGGAGGGCCTAGCCTCGGTGGCGTCTGTTGCTGAAAAAGTCTGGCCGGTCATCGAAGGACTGTGGAGCTAGCGCTTTCGGTCCAGTCCCAGCTGTCCGGAATTTTCGAATTACGGTGGAATTACGGTGACATGGCGTAATTGAGGTAGGCCCATCCTCCTTGGGTTACGAAGTCGGTGCGAGTGCAATCGCGCCGCTTCACGAAGGAGGATGGACCATGGTTGAAGTATACGCCGGGTTGGATATTTCCGACAGATCGACGCAAGTTTGTGTTGTCGATGGTTCTGGAGCGGTGATGTGGGCGGGGTCCTGCGCCACCGATCCGGAGGTGATCGCCGGGACGTTGAAGCGCCACGCGCCGGGGCTTGTGCGGGCGATCCTGGAGACCGGGCCGCTGTCGGCCTTCCTCTACCACGGGTTGGTCGAGCGCGGGGTGGAGGTAGTCTGCGTCTGCGCGCGCCACGCCAAGGGGGTGTTGTCGGTCAAGGTCAACAAGAGCGATCCGCACGACGCGGAAGGGCTGGCCCAGATGGCGCGCACCGGCTGGTTCAAGGCGGTGCGGGTCAAGGATGAAGCGACCCATATGGATCGGGCGCGGCTGAAGATCCGCGAGCAGCTGATCGGCGCGCGCCGGGCGATGGCGGGCCAGTTGCGCGGCCTGCTCAAGCTGTTCGGTCTGCGGTTGGGCCAGGTCACCACACCGGGCAAGCGCCGCGAGCGTCTGACGGAGTTGTTCGCGCTTAAGCCCGAACTCGAACCCATCTTCGCGCCGCTGATCGAAAGCCTCGAGGCGCTGGAAGCCCAGATCGCCGCGTCGTCCAAGGCGCTGGCGGCCCAGGCCGCCGCCGATCCCGTGGCCCGCCTCTTGATGACCGCGCCGAGTGTCGGGCCGATCACCGCCCTGGTCTTCAAGACCAGCATTGAGGACCCCGACCGGTTCGCCCGAGGCGAGGATGTCGGCGCCTTCGCCGGCCTTGCACCCCGGCGCGATCAGTCGGGACTGCGCGACCGCATGGGCCACATCTCCAAGGCCGGCGATCCCATGCTGCGCTCGGCCCTCTACGAGGCCGCCAACAACATGCTCGCCCGCCTCAAGCGTCCCTGCGCCCTGCAGGCCTGGGGCCAGCGCCTGGCCGAGACCAAGGGACCCAAGCGCGCCCGCGTCGCCGTCGCCCGCAAGCTGGCCATCCTGCTCCACCGACTGTGGCAGTCGCAAACCGAGTTCCGCTGGGCCTGACCGCCGGCGAAACCCGACCGAAGGCCACATCAGGGACGATCCCACTTATACTGTTGCAGCCAACCAGCTCGTCGGTGACATCAGGACGTCCCGCCCCCATCCTCGCCTGACCGCGATCATGAGGCATGACCAGCAAGGCTCCAAAGCCAGGCCATGACCCCGAAGACAACCGTAGACCAAGGTCAGCCGAACCAAGTTAGCAAACCGCAAGTGAAATCAATTAGACAACAGGATATCAAATCCCCCAATAGCCTCCGCCCTACCCCCTCCCCGCCTTGATGTCCTCAGCCAGCAGGGCGTCGATCCGCGACTGCCAGCCGCTGCCCGAGGCCTTGAAGTGGTCGACGACCGTCTGGTCCAGGCGGATTTAGCCCGCGATCTTGGGCGCGTCGCTCTCTGGCCGGCCGCCCTTTTTGCGGGTAGCGGCCACGAAGTCGGCAGGCATGACATCCCGAGCCGGCTTGGCGCGGGCGAAGAAGTCGTCGCCGAGTTCGGGGTCGTCGTCGTCCAGGTGTTCAGGGTCGGGGGCGGTCATGGTCGTTCCTTGCTGAACCTATCTACAACAAAAAGACCACGACGGCGTAGAGCCCTCATCCGACCCCTTCGGGGCCACCTTCTCCCGCTGAAGGGCGGGAGAAGGATAGCTTAGGTTGGCGCCGCCCCTTGAGGTGCGCAGTCGATCACCGCGGCTTTTCCCCCTTCAGCATCACGAATCCCGATGGCGGCAGGGTCACGCCGTTCACGCTCGCGCCGCCGTTGATGATAGCGGGGGCCATGGGGAGCATGTTGTGGGGGAAGTTGGGTTTGGGCTGGGTCAGCTTGTCGAGGGTGGCGATCTCTTCGGCGGTGAGGGTCACGGCCAGCGCCTTGACGTTGTCCTCCAGCTGATCCAGGCGTCTCGCCCCGATGATGGGCGAGGTTACGCCGGGTTTGGCGGAGAGCCAGGCCAGGGAGACGGCGGCGACGGAGGTCTCGTGGGCCTTGGCGATGAGTTCGAGCTGGTCGATCAGGGCGAAGGTGGTCTCGTTGAGCGCGCCGGCGACCAGGGGGCCGCGGCCGCTGTTTTGTTGGCCGGCGTTGGCTCTCGTGTATTTGCCGCTGAGGGCGCCGCTCTTGAGCGGGCTCCAGGGGGTGACGCCGAGGCCGAATTCCAAGGCCATGGGGATCAGGTCTTGCTCGACCGTGCGTTCGAGCAGGGAATATTCGATCTGCAGCGCGGCGAAGGCCGACCAGCCGCGGAACTGAGCCAGGGTGTTGGCCTGGGCGACCTTCCAGGCGGGGGTGTCGGAGACGCCGATGTAGCGGACCTTGCCGGCGCGGACGAGGTCGTCGAGGGCGGCCATGGTCTCCTCGATCGGGGTGTTCTTGTCCCAGATGTGCAGCCAATAGAGGTCGATGTAGTCGGTCTGCAGGCGGCGCAAGGAGTTCTCGGCGGCGCCGACGATGGCCTTGCGGCTGGAGCCGCCGCCGTTGGGGTCGCCTGGATAGAGGTTGCCGCTGAACTTGGTGGCGATCACCAGCCGGTCGCGGCGGGCCTTGTTGCGGCCGATGTGGTCGCCGAGGATCTGTTCGGAGTGGCTCTTGGTATAGAAGTTGGCGGTGTCGATGAAGTTGCCGCCCAGCTCAATGTAACGGTCGATGATCTGTTGCGATTCCTCCACCGACGAGCCCCATCCCAGATCCTCGCCAAAGGTCATGGCGCCCAGGGCGAACGGGCTGACGCGCAGGCCGGAGCGGCCGAGGGTGATGTAGTGGTCAAGCGCCATGGTGTGGCTCCGGGTGTGCTGTGTGGGGATTGTCGTGGGGTTTATTTGGGGTGGCGGAAGCGTTGCGGCAAGGGACGCCGCCGCCCCTTACCTCCCCCGCTACGCGGGCGAGGTCGTTGACAAACCGCCGATTGTTCCCTATTTGTTCAGGAGTGAACGCTGTTATCGACATCGCTGGCCAGGACGCCGAACCGCTCGATGACCGCATCGAACGGGCGCAGGCGCGGCTGCGCGCCTTGAGCCGGGCCAGCGAGGTCGGTCTGGTGCTGCTCGATCTGGTCGAGCGCCTGGCGCTGAAGACGGCCGAGACGATGGAGGCCGAGGATGAGGCCGGCCGGCTGAAGGCCGTGGCCGCGGCCAAGGACCTGTCGCTGGCCTATGCCAAGATCGGCCGGTCGGTGCGGCAGAGCGTGCTTATGGAAGATAAGCTGGACGCCTTGCTGCGCGACCGCCTGTCCGGCCTGGAAGACGCCCGCCGGGCGCGGGCGCTGAAGCAGGCCGAGGCCGACGCGGCGGCGGAACACGACCAGAAGGCCGCCCAGCAAGCGAAGGCGGACGCGCCGAGGCTGGCGCGGGAAGCCGCGGTCGAAAAGACCATGGACCGGATCATCCGCCTCGAGCACCGGGGCGATCCGGACGAAATCGAGCGGCTGGACCAGGAAGTTGCGGAGCGGCTCTTCGAAGGCGACATCGAATACGAGGGCTATGGTCTGCGCCCGGTGAGCGAAACGGTTCTGCGTCTATGCGAGGAGCTAGGTCTGGAGCCCGACTGGGGTCGCTGGGCCGACCTGCCTTGGGCCGTCGAGGAAGCCGAGGCGGATACGCCCGGCTCGCCCTATGTGGCGGTGGAGCGCGGCGGAACCGGAGAGTGTGTGCTGGAGGCGGAGCCGGATGCAACCGGGCCGCCGTGAGGGTGCTCGGCGACGACCCTAACCTTTACCTCCCCCGCTGCGCGGGTGAGGTAATCAGGAATGTGCGGCCACGAGCGGCGCCAGCACGCCCTTCCACACGTCATACCCCGCCCCCAGCAGGTGCAGGTTGTCGTGGGTCAGCTCGGCGCGCATGCAGCCGGACCCGTCGTCGAACACCGGGAACAGGTCCAGCCAGGTCACGCCGGCCTGTTCGGCCAGCTGGGCGTAGAGGCTGTTCAGCGCCCGGACGCGGGCCATGTATTTGGCGGCCCTCGGCATGACGGCTTGCAGGACGATGGTCGCGTCCGGCAGGGCGGTCTTGAGCTGGCTTATGATGGCGGCGACGTTGCGGGCGGCCTCCTCGGGCGTGAAGCCCCAGAACAGATCGTTGGTCCCGATCAGGATCAGGACCAGGCTCGGGCGCACCGAGATCACCGGGGCGAGGCGCGCCAGCAGCTGCGCCGAGGTTTCGCCGCTGATGCCAAAGTTGCGGGTGGGGACGTTCGGAAACAGCAGGTCCCAGCGGCCCATGTGGGTGATGCTGTCCCCGAGCAGGGCGACGCCGCCGCTATCCGCAACCGCCGCCGCCGCGATGCCGTCCCGATGAGGCGTCAGGAGCTTCTCGATGCGGCGCTCCAGAAGGTTGAACAGCATCCTGCGCAATGGGAATCTCCTCGGCGAATGAACTGGCCTGCACCGCACCGGCGCCGGGCCACCGTAGAGGTGAAGGAGGAATCGTCAGGCGCCCAGCCCTGGCGACGATGCCCAGGCTCGACCGCGCAGGGAAATAGGCGGGCGCGCCCCTAAGGCGTCGGAATGCCCGCGGCGCCGACGGCGTGGAGCCGGCAGAGGTCGTAGGTTCTTCGCGCCATCGCCCGGTCGGCTTGCCAGAGGCGGGCGAAGGCGCGCACGCAGTTGGCGTGCGGAATCCCCGGCGCCTGCATGAAATTGGCGACGGTATGGTCGGCTGCGGTGGCGGTTCCGTCGGCGAGCTTCTCCAGCGCGCCGCCCAGCAGGGTGATCATCTGCGCGCGTCCGGTGTGGAGTTCATCGCGTTTGTTCAGTTCGAAGAAGTCGATGATCACCTGCCCGCGGTCGCCGCGAGCCGAGCCGGGATATTTGGGGGTGGCGGTGGTGGCGACGAAGGTCAGCAACTCCTCCGGATCGTCGTCCAGCACCCCCAGCGGATAGCACAGGTAGGGGTCTTCCTCCCGAAGCGCGGCGGGATCGGCCGTCGCCGCGCCGCGCGGCTTGGCGACCGGGAAGTAGTTGCTCTTGAAGGTCGAATTACAAACCTTGCAAGACGCCGCGTAGTTGGAAGGGTCAAACGCCAGCCAATAGTAGCCGATATCCGCCGGCGCTCCGGTGAAGAAGGGGTACGCCAGGTGAGGATGGCGGCCGGGATCTGGCCACGCCTTGACCGAAGACTTGGGCCGATAGTGCTCTACGTCCCACTCGATCTTGCCATAGTTTTTGTTCTCGAATTGGCGCTCGCAATAGACGCATTTGTTGTGCTGGAGGTCCATGAACACCTCCTTCACATCGCTCCAGATGCCGGCGCCCTTGAACGCCTTGGCCTTGACGACCGCCCGCGTCGCCTTGTCGGCCTGCGCCAGCCAATTCGGCTTGATCGCCGTGATCGAGGCGGCCAGCTCGGCGATGTCGCAGTCGTAGCGGATCACCCGGCCTGGTCTTTCGCTTGGCTGACGACGGGGCCGATCAGGCTGTCGAGATATTCGAGCGCGGCATTGCTGTCCCCCTTCGCCACCCGGCTGAACAGTTCGTCCGACTGAACCCCAAAACTCTCGGATCGTGTGCTGAGAAGACCGAAGTAGGGAGATAGCAGCAGCTGCTCGGCGCTGCGGCCGAAGACATATTCGTCAAGTTGCCTGATCGTGGCGCCACCTTCGGCGTCGTGCTCGGTGACAAACACGTTCTCCCGCTTGACGGTGCTGGCGATCAACGGGCTGTGGGAGGTCATGATGAACTGCAGCTTCGGAAAGCCCTTCGCCAGCATCGGCACCACAGCGCGCTGCCAGGCGGGATGCAGATGCAGGTCGATCTCATCGATCAGGACGATGCCCGAAACATCGACCAAGGGCGTCTTGGCCGGCGCGACGTCGGCGAGATGGCCGATGAGGTCCCCCGCCCAGCCAATAAAGGCCTTGTAGCCGTCCGACAGGGCGGTGAAGGGCGTGCTCACCCCTTCGAACTCAAATACAAACTGTCTGTCGTCGCCGTCATAGTCGCCACGGAAACGGATGGTGTCGGGCAGGACGCTGTCGAGCAATTGAATCGCCTCCGCGAGGCGCTCACTCGGAATACTGCCCAGCCAGCTGGTCAGAGGCCGCAGGGCGACATGGTCCTCAAACAGGCCCGCGACCCGCAGATAGCGAAGCCCGCGGGTCCGACGCGCGCTGCTTTCGGAGAAATCGCCGGTCTCGACCCGCCGCGTGGCCCCGTAGCCGACCATGAAGAAGGCGGGGGAATAGTCGTCGTATAGAAGGGAATCGATAGGCGATTCAGGCGTCGATTTGAGGTTGATTCGATCCTGACTGCCGCGCGATGCGGGATCGACTCGCGCCAGCAACTCCAACCGCCCCTTGAGCCCGCCGATCCGCTCGCCTTCGTTGGCGACCGCCTCGACCTTGAGCAAGGCCTCCTTGGCCGGATGCCCCTTATCGGAGCGACGCACGAGACGGTAGGGAACGTAGCCGGCCAGGGCGGGGGCGAGGATTGCGATCGCCAGGGCTCGCAACACCGAGGACTTCCCGCCGCCGTTCTCGCCGAGAATTAGGTTGATGTTGGGGATCTCAGAGATCGGATCGCCCTCGCGACCCGGATACTGAAGGTCCAGCACAGCCTTTTCGAAGCACTTGAAGTCGTAGATGGAGAGCTTTCGAGCGTACAAGTTCGGCCACCTTTTCCCGCGCCCAGCGCCGTTGTTCTAACCCATCGCCCGCCACACTCGCGATAGGAATTTGACCCGCGATCAAGTTCAATGTCTCGGCGCTCCATTCAAGGAACCGGCCCCGCATGATCGAGCTCTATCACTGCCACGACGCCCGCTCGTTTCGCGCGCTTTGGGCGCTGGAGGAGATGGGGCTGGCCTATCGGCTGCACCTGCTGCCCTTCCCGCCCCGCCTGCTTCAGCCCGACTATCTGGTGCAGAACCCGCTCGGCACCATCCCGCTGCTGGTCGACGGCGACGTGCGGATGACCGAGTCCTCGGCGATCCCGCAGTATCTGGCGACGCGGTATGGGCCGACGCCGCTGGCTGTGGGCGTGGACGAGGCGGACTATGGGCTGTGGCTCGACTGGCTGCATCGCAGCGAGGCGACGCTGACTTTCCCGCAGACCATCGTGCTGCGGTACACCCAATTGGAGCCGGAGGAGCGGCGGCTGAAGCAGGCGGCGGACGACTATACGCAGTGGTTCCTCTCGCGCCTGCGCCACCTCACCCGCGCGCTGGCGGACCGGGAATGGCTCTGCGCCGGGCGCTTTACGATGGCCGATGTCTGCGTCGGCTACGCGCTGCTGCTGGCGCGCAACCTGAACCTGGAACACCGCTTCAGCCCGGAGGTCGCGGCCTATTGGGAGCGGGTGTCCGCCCGGCCGGGATTTCTTGCAGCCAAGGCGGCGCAGGAGGGGTGACGGCGCCGGCCCTTATCGACCTACCGCGTCGCTGGCCGCGTAATCTCCGCGCCGCCATAGCTTGGGCCTATCCGCCCGGTGCGGATGAAGTCGGCCATCATCTGGAAATAGCCGGGCGCATAGCGGGTTGAGACCCGCTCACCCTTTGCGTCCAGCTCATAGTCGGTCATGCCGTGTTCGGCGCCGGGGTAGATGGCCAGGCTATAGGCCTTGCCCGCCGCGATGAGCGATCTGATGCGCTTGCCGGTTTCGCCGCTCGGGGCGTCGAGGTCGTCGGCGCCCAGGACCCAAAGCTGCGGCGTCGTCGAGCGCGCCAGCACCGGCATCGGCTCGTATCGGAACGGGGTGTTGTCGCCAAACTGCTTGGCGCCCTCGGTGATCTGGGCCTGATTCAGCGGCAGGACGAGGAAGACGAAGTCGCCGTGCACAAACCTGTACCAGGGCTCGCCCTTGTCCTTCTGCCGCAGGGCGTCGAACTCGGCGTAGCCTTGCTTGCCACCGGTCTCGATGACCCGCTCGCCCGCCTGCGCCAGCTCCAAAGCCTTGGGCGTGTCGGCTTCGTGGTGATGGAAGTGCATGTCGAGCGCCACGCTTTCCTGGTCCTCTTCCAGGATGGTGACGGCGAGGCCGAAGCTGACGATGGTGAAATCCACGTGAGCCTTCTCGGCCGCCAGCGGCGCCACCCAGCCGCCTTCGCTGCCGCCCTGATAGCCGATGCGGCCGACCCGCGCGCCGCCGAGCCTGCGCGCCTCGGCCAAGGCCAGCACCGCGTCATCGGCGAGGATCTCGAAGTCCTGGGTATAGGCGCCGCCCGAGGCGCCCGTGCCCCGCTTGTCATAGACGAACACGCCTATGCCCTGAGCCGGGAACATGCGCTGCAGGGAATAGAAATCCAGGGCCGAGTCGTGTTCCGAGCCGTGCACCAGCACCACCACGGGAACCTTGCCGCCGCCTTTTGGCATGACAAGCCGGCCGGCGAGTTTAACGCCGTTGCTGACGAAGGTCGTGTTGACGACATCGAAGGCGATGCGATGACCGGCTTCCCCACCGAAGCCGATGTCGCCCGCCTTGCAGTCGGAAAAGGAAACCGCCTTCCCGTCCGGACGATCGCTCCAGCCGAGAGTGCTGTTCCACGCGCCATCCGGTTGACCGTGAAGCTGGCCGGTCTCGCCCGTGAACAGCCGCCAGCGCAGGGTTTCGCCCTCCGATGGCGCGATATCGACGACCAGGCCGCTCGCCAGCCGATACGAACCCACATGGCAGTTGGCTGTGGAGTCCGCGAAGGCCGGCATCGAGAACAGCAGCCCGACGCTGCAGATCGCCAGGGTGAACATCGCCCGCAAGCAGCGCCTTCCGCTCTGTCGAGCCTTGGTATTCGCCACTTCGCGGCCCTTTCATGACCCCCAAAACGGCGCGCACGCTCGCACCACGGCGAGCGCCTGTCCCATTAAACCTTGTCCACCTTGCTTTGGCGTCGCGTGTGACCTTCTCCGACCGCGCGCAAAATCTAGACCGGCGCGCCCCGCACGCTCAGCGGGCCGAAGTGGGCGCGGTATTCGGCCGGGGTCATGCCGGTGGCGCGTTTGAACAGGCCGCGGAAGAAGGCCACGTCGTCATAGCCGACCGCGGAACTGATGGCCTGGATCGGACGGGTCTCGCGCTCCAGCATGGCCTTGGCGGTCTGCACGCGCACGGCCTGGACGTAGGCGACCGGCGCCTTGCCGGTGGCGGCCTGAAAGCGCCGGGAGAAGGTGCGGGCGCCGAGGCCCGCCCGCGCCGCCAGATGCTCAGTGGAGGTGTCCTGGCGATGGGACTCCAGAAGATAGGTCTCGATGGCGCGGATGCGGTCGTCGCCGTGCGGCGGCGAGAGCGGCAGCATGGCGTAGCCCGACTGCTGGGTGCGAGGCATGGGCAGCAGCAGGGCCTTGGAACACTGCACCGCCACCTCGTGGCCGCACAGCTTCTCCACCAGGTAGAGGCTGACGTCTATGGCCGCATAGACCCCACCGCTGCAGAGCAGGCGCGAATCCTCGGTGATCAACAGGTCTGGCCGCCAGTTCACCGCCGGATAGCGAGCGGCGATATCGCCCGCCACCGCCCAGTGGGTGGTGGCGATCTTTCCGTCCAGCAGGCCGGCTTCGGCGAGATAGGCCGCCCCCATGCAGACCCCGGCCAGATAAGCGCCCTGGGCATAGCGGTCGCGCAGCCATGGGAGCAGGACGCTGTTCTCCACCAGCTTGGCGTCCAGCTCGAGGCCGGAGGTAGGGATGACGACGATATCGGTGCGGGCGATGTCGCCGATCGCCGCCATGGGCTGGATATCCAGTCCATAGGGGCTGCGCACCGGTCCGCCGTCGAGGGAGGCCGTGGTGACCCGGAATGCCGGCTCCGCCGGACGGCCGTGAAGATCGTTCCAGAGCGCGCCTGCGGAGTGGAAGATCTCGATGGGCACGATCGCCGTCGATGACAGTCCGTCGTCCAGCAGCAGCACCGTCACATCCAGCATCGCGCTCTCCCGTGACACTATACTCTCACGCGGCGGGAGCGCAGGCGAGCCGCTCAGGCGGCCGCCGCGGTGCTGGGGTCGATCTTGCCTTTGACTTCGGTGATTTTATTGGCGGGAAAGCCGCTCAGTTTGGCATGTTCGTGGATCGCCGCCTCGTCGTCGGCCAGATAGATGCAGAAGGTCTTGTCTGCGGCCACGAAGGATTCGAGCCACTGCACCTTCGGCCCCAGCTGGGCCAGCGCCGCGTTAGAGGTGGCGGCGGCAGCGGAGAGTTGAGGTGCGCTGAAATCGCCGACACCGGGGATGTCACGCTCGATCACATACTTCTTCATGGGAGCCTCCTTGTGTTGAGGCCCCACAGTGCTTGGCGGCGGCATCGTCAGCTAGGCGGCGATCCTGCCATCCTGTGGGGGTGGTCCGGACAGATGCTGTCGTTACGACGTTCGGGCGTCCCGCCCCACCGTCGCGCTTGCGGCCAGCACCTCCGCCGCCTCGCCCAGCACCGGATGCACCCATGCCGGCGCGATCTCCGCCAAAGGCCCCATCACAAACAGGCGCTCGGCGGCGCGGGGGTGCGGCAGGGTTAACACATCGTCGCCCAGCACCGCGTGGCCGTGGGCGATCAGATCCAGGTCCAGGGTGCGCGGGGCGTTGGCCTCGCTCCGAACGCGGCCGAAACCTGTCTCGATCTCGCGCAGGGCCGCCAGAGTCTCGTGCGGATTCAAGGCTGTCTCGACAAGGATAACGCCGTTGAGGTAGTCAGGCGCCGTGGGGTCAGGCCAGGAGGCTGACCGCCACCACGACGAGCGTTTCACCACCTTCAACCCGGCGGCTGGAAATTGCGCCAGCGCCGCTTCGAGCAGGTCCAGGACAGAGCCGAACCCTCCGCTCAGATTGCTGCCCAGGGCCACCACGACCATATCGTCATTCATTGCAGTATTTTCAGACAGGATATTGAAAACATGGCTTTTTATCCGAACGACCGGATCGTGCTCTTTATCGACGGGGCCAACCTCTATTCCTCGGCCAAGGGCCTGGGCTTCGACATCGACTACAAGAAGCTGCTGGATGAATTCCGCAAGCGCGGCGTGCTGGTGCGAGCCTACTACTACACCGCCCTGGTGGAGGATCAGGAGTATTCGCCGATCCGGCCGCTGGTGGATTGGCTGGACTACAACGGCTACTCCCTCGTCACCAAGACAGCGCGCGAATACACCGACAGCCAGGGGCGCAAGCGCTGGCGCGGCGACATGGATATCGAGATCGCCGTCGACATGATGGAGATGGCCGCCCACGTCGATCATATCGTGCTGTTTTCCGGCGACGGCGACTTCCGCCGCCTGGTCGAGGCGGTGCAGCAGCGCGGCGTGCGCGTGACCGTGGTCTCGACCATGAAGTCGCAGCCGCCGATGGCCTCCGACGACCTGCGCCGGCAGGCCGACAGCTTCGTCGATCTGGCCGACCTGGCCGACATGATCGGCCGCCCGGCCCGAGCTCCCCTGCCCCGGTTCATCCAGGGCGACCCGGCCGAGCGCGAGGCTGATGCCAGCGCTTAATACCGCGGAGCCGGCCCGCGACTGCCCCCTCTGTCCGCGCCTGGTCGACTACCGGCAGGAGAACCGCGCCGCCCATCCGGACTGGTTCAACGGCCCGGCGCCGTCGTTCGGCGATCCGAACGCGCGGCTGCTGGTCATGGGCCTGGCGCCAGGCCGCATGGGCGCCAACCGCACGGGGCGACCCTTCACCGGTGACTATGCCGGCGTGCTGCTCTACCAGACCCTGATCAAGACCGGCTTCGCGCGCGGAACCTATGGCGCCGATCCGAATGACGGCCTGGAGTTGGTGGACTGCATGGTCTCCAACGCCGTTCGCTGCGCGCCGCCTGGCAACAAGCCGCTGCCCATCGAGGAGGCGACCTGCCGGCCCTTCCTGGCCGCCCGGATCGCCGCCCTGCCTCGACTTAAGGTGATCGTCACCCTGGGCGACGTCTCGCGCCGCAACGTACTGAAGGCGCTGGGGCTGAAGGCCTCGGCCGGCGTCGGCGGCCATGGGGTGGAGATGCAGGCGGGCGGCTACCAGCTGATCAACAGCTACCACTGCTCACGCCTCAACACGAACACCGGCCGGCTGACGACCCCGATGTTCGAGGCCATCTTCGCCCGGGTGCGCGAACACCTGGACTAGCGGCGGCGAAAACTCAGCCCTTGTCCCGCATCAGCCGGCCCTGTTCGCGCTTCCAGTCTCGGTCGGCCACCGTGTCGCGCTTGTCGACCAGCTTCTTGCCCTTGGCCAAGGCCAGTTCCAGCTTCACCAGGCCCCTGTCGTTGAAGTAGAGCTTGGTGGCGATCAGGGTGCGGCCCTCGCGCTGGATCGCGCCGAGCATCTTGTCGATCTCCTTGCGGTGCAGCAGCAGTTTGCGCGGTCGCTTGGGCTCGTGGTTGAAGCGGTTGGCCGGGCCGTATTCAGGAAAGTTGGCGTTGATCAGCATGATCTCCCGCCCCTGCGCACTGGCGTAGGACTCGGCGATGTTGGCGCGGCCCAGGCGCAGCGCCTTCACCTCCGTCCCCGTCAGCATCAGGCCGGCTTCGAAAGTGTCTTCCAGGAAGTAGTCGAACCGGGCGCGGCGGTTCTCGGCGATCAGCTTGCCCATCAGCCGACCCCGGCTTCCGCCATGGCCGCCAGAATCGTCGGTTTCGCCGCGTCCGTGCAGGGCGTGATCGGCAGTCGCACCTCCTCCGAGCACAGGCCCAGATGCGCCAGGGCGAACTTGGTCGGCGCCGGAGACGGCTCCAGGAACAGCGCCTTATGCAGGTTGATCAGCTTGGACTGCCAATCGCGAGCGGCGGCGAAGTCACCAGCCAGCAAGGCATTATAGAAGGCCGCGCAGGCTTCGGGCGCCACGTTGGACGTCACCGAGATACAGCCGTGGCCGCCGTGGGCGATGTAGCCCAGGCCGGTGGGATCGTCCCCGGTCAGCATCACCCAATCCGGCCCACACAGCTTGATCTGCTGGCTGGCCCGCTCCACGTCTCCGGTCGCGTCCTTGATCCCCAGGATGTTGGGCAACTTGGCCAATCGCGCCAGAACCTCATTGCCGATATCGACAATGGTTCGGCCCGGCACATTGTAGACGACGATGGGAATATCGACCGCGTCGTTGACGGCCTTGAAGTGCTGATACAGCCCTTCCTGGCTCGGCCGATTGTAGTAGCCGGTGGCGATCAGCACCGCATCGGCGCCGACGGACTTGGCATGCCGGGTCAGTTCGATGGACTCGGTGGTCGAGTTGGAGCCCGCGCCGGCGATCACCGGCAGGCGGCCGGCGGCGGTCTTCACGCACAGCTCCACCACCCGACGGTGTTCTTCATGGCTCAGGGTTGCTGATTCGCCGGTGGTGCCGGCCGGCACCAGCCCGTGCACCCCGGCCGCGATCTGGCGCTCGATAAGGGCGACGAAAGCTTTGTCGTCCACCTTACCGTCTGAAAACGGTGTGATCAGCGCCGGCATTACGCCTTGGAAGCGAAGTCTTGTCATTGGAAACGCAAAAAGCCGTGATGTTGGGCGACCGCGCTTGCAGCCGTGTTCGGGGCGGACAATATGGCGCGCGGCGGGGGCCCCGCAACAGCGGTAACACTCGGAAAGGCTTGGATTTGGCGTCCTCGTTCGGCCGCGGCCTGATGGCTTTGACCTCGGTCGCGCTCATAACCTCCATGGCCGACGCCCAAACCGCGGGAACGCCAACGGCGTCCTCTGGTCAGGCCAGCCCCTCTTACGCGCAATTTCCGCAAGTCGCCATTGGCGGCGCGTTGTCCGACGCCGATCGTGACGCCCTTTCCATAGCCATCTCCGATGCCCGGCGCGGACAAGGCTCGGCCGCGGCCGCCGCGTCGATAGGTGATCCAGTCGCGCGCAAGATTGCTCTATGGGCCGCTGTCGACGCCGACGGCGAGCAGCTCTCCTTCTTCCAACTGGATCAAGCCCGTCGCGACCTGGCCGGCTGGCCTCGCACCACCCGACGCCAAACCGCGGCGGAAAAGGCCGTCGAGACCTCGGGCCTTGATCCCGCCCGGGTGATCGCCTGGTTTGGCGACGTCGAACCTATCAGCCCCCAGGGCGCCATGGCCCTGGCCTCGGCCTATCAGCAATCCGGGAGCACACAGCAGGCCCAGGACCTGATCCGCCGCTGGTGGCGGGGCCGCATCTTTGAGGCCGAGGCCCAGCGCGGCATGCTCGCCCGGTTCGGCCAGTTCCTGACCACGGACGATCACGTGGCCCGGGCCGAGACCCTTTTGCTCGGCCAGCAGGGACCCGCCGCTCACGACATGCTGGCGCTGCTGCCGCCCGACCAGCAGACCCTCGCCGAAGCGAAGATGGCGCTTCGAGAGGACCGCTCCAACGCCACCGAACTGGTCGCCCGGGTTTCGCCCGAGCTGGCGAACGATCCGGGCCTGGCCGTCGAGCGGGCCCGCTACCTGCGCCAGCGGAACCTGGACTCGATGAGCCTGACCCTGGTTCCCAACTTCCCGACCCAGCTTCCCAACGACGAGGTGTCGGACCGGATCTGGACCCTGCGCCGACAGCTGATCAACGCCGCGCTGAAGAACGGCGACTATCGCGGCGCCTATACCGCCGCCACCAACACCGGCATGAACAGCGGGGTCAACTTCACCGACTCCGAGTTCTACGCCGGCTGGCTGGCGCTCTCGAAACTGCATGACCCGGCCACCGCCGACACGCATTTCGCCAACATCCAGCGGGTGGGCTCCTCGCCGATCACCCAGAGCCGGGCGCTCTACTGGCGCGGCCGCGCGGCCGAAGCCATGGGCGCGGACGATGCGGCGCGGGCCTTCTATGCCGACGGCGCGCGCTTCTACACCACCTTCTACGGCCAGCTCGCGGCCGAGAAGGCCGGCGCCAATGTAATGAGCCTGGGGCATGACCCGGTGATCGACGCCCCCGACCGTGAGCGGTTCGACGGCCGCGAACTGGTCCGCGCCGCCCGCATCCTGGGCGATCTCGGCGACCACGACTTATTCCGAGCCTTCGTCCTCGCCACCGCCGAAAACCTGCCGACCGCGCAGGAGTACGCCCTGCTGGTCGATATGGCCCGCGGCCATGGAGATCAGGATCTCGCCATGCGCGTGGTCCGCGCCGGCGCGCAGCACGGCTTCGTCCTGCCCGACCGGGGCTATCCGGTGCACAGCGTCTCGGCCGCGCCCGACGCGGCCGAATCCGCCATCGTCTACGGCATCACCCGCCAGGAAAGCGGCTTCGACCCCCGCGTCCGCTCCGGCGTCGGCGCGCGCGGCATGATGCAGCTCATGCCCGAAACCGCCCGCGTCGTCGCGCGCCGCATGGGCGAGAGCTATCAGCCCGGGCTGCTGGATGACGCCGACTACAACATGCGCCTCGGCGCCTCCTACCTCGGCCAGTTGGTCAACGGCTTCAGCGGCTCCTATGTGATGGCCGCCGCGGCCTACAACGCTGGGCCGGGCCGGCCGGCGGAGTGGGTTGGCTACTGCGGCGATCCCCGCGCCGGCACGACCGATCCGCTGGACTTCGTTGAGTGCATCCCGTTCAGCGAGACGCGGAACTATGTCATGCGGGTGATGGAGGCGACCGAGGTCTACCGCGCCCGCATTGGTGGCGGCACGGGCCAGATCACCCTGGCGGAAGATCTGAAGCGCGGCGGCTATGTCTATGGCGGCCCACCGCCGGCGACCGCCCAGTCCGCCGAAGCCGGGGTCAACCCTCAAGTCGGCGCGGACGGCGGCGGCGCGACGCACTGACCGCCTCGCCAAGCGCCGAGACACCGTCAAGTTGTGCTATTTTCGCAACAGTTCCGCTCGCACTGCAAAAAGCTTGGCTGTCGCTGGCAACGCTTCTGGGGTATCAGAGTTTCACATCCGATGATCGGCAAGTCGGGGCGGCGAAGCGAACGCGCACACCTCGATTTCGACCGATGTCGGTTTGAGCACATCCTGAGATGGGGACTTCAATATGAAGCGTTTAATCATGGCGGGAGCCGCGCTAACAGCGCTGGCCGGCTTCGCCACCTCTGCGGCCGCCTCGCCCGATGGTTGGTATGGCGCCATCGATCTGGGCGCTCATGCTCCGTTTGACAGCAATGGCACGTTGCGCAACGGCGTGCCGTTCGGTCTGGCCCAGAAAGCCGACTTTGTCGGGTTCGGCCGCGTCGGCTATCAGCTCACGCCGAACTGGCGGGTGGAGTTCGAAGGCGGCTGGCGCCAGGACCACACCAAGCCCCAGGGCGGGTTCACCACCAACGGGCACTACGACGACGCCTCCTACATGGCGAACCTGATCTATGACTTCATGCCGGAATATTCGGTTCATCCCTTCCTCGGCGTCGGCCTCGGCGCCGACCACCAGTATGTGAAGGAGCGCACCAACCTCGGCCTGCAGTTCACCTCGACCGGCCAGACCGAGTTCGCCTACCAAGGCCTCGGCGGCCTATCGTGGGCGGCCAGCCACCGGCTGAACGTCGATCTGACCTACCGCTACCTGAACGGCGGCAAGTTCAGCCTCGCGTGCGCCCCCGCCCTCTGCCCGATCAAAACCAAGGACTATCAGGACAATTCGGTCACGATCGGCCTGAGGTATTCGTTCGGCCACGAGGCGCCGCCCCCGCCGCCTCCGCC